>Ga0316608_1000052_pt1 | contig 66529 bp, 46 predicted proteins | sample MIS2016152B_MG_FD_207673 | JGI IMG/M metagenome (GOLD analysis project Ga0316608, IMG submission 207673) | Microbial mat bacterial communities from Middle Island sinkhole, Lake Huron, Michigan, United States - MIS.2016.152B | ecosystem: Environmental > Aquatic > Freshwater > Lake > Sediment... | reverse complement strand
AACATACAAATTTTGAAGTAAATACAGTTTCTTTGCATGTACACGAACGCATAGACCCACGCAGGATAATTGAAACTGTAAAAAAAGAAGATACAGCACCAAAACAAGGTTCTTTATTTGAACAATTTCAAAAACCTTTGCGCCAAGCAGTTGAATTTTACAAACACCGCGAAGGTTGGAGCAACCGACTTGTGGCTGGCGACAGCTTACTTGTAATGAATTCTTTGTTAGAAAAAGAAGGAATGGCAGGAAAAGTACAAATGGTTTATTTCGACCCGCCTTATGGTATAAAATACGGCAGCAATTTTCAACCTTTTGTAAATCAAACAGGTCTTAAATCAACCGACAATGATGAAGATTTAACAGCAGAACCAGAAATGATTAAAGCATTTCGAGATACTTGGGAATTAGGAATTCATAGCTATCTGACTTATATTAGAGATAGATTATTATTGGCAAGAGAAATTTTGAATGAAAGTGGAAGCGTATTTATTCAAATATCAGAAGAAAATATTCATAGAGTAAGATTAGTATTAGATGAAATATTTGGTGAGAATAATTTTGTTTCACTAATAACAGTAAAAAAAGCATCGGTAATGTTTTCTAAAAAACTATTGAATAGTTCCTGTTTTTACATTGTTTGGTATGCAAAAAATAAAGAAGAAATTAAATATCGCCAATTATTTACAGAAAAGGATATTCAATGGTTTGCAGATAATGCAGGCTCTCATTTGTGGATAGAAAATATTAAAAGTAAAATTTCAAGAAAATCAACACCAGAAGAAAGGAATAATATTAAAGAATTTATTTCTCAAAATCCTGAATTTAAAATATTTGGTACTTGGAGTTTAAACGCACAAGGAACAGAAAAACAACAAGGTTACAACTATAATGGTAGTATTTATTATCCGCCAAAAGGAACACAATGGAAAACATCTTATCCAGAAGGTTTAGATAAACTTGGAAAAGAAAATCGGTTACAACTTGAAGGCAATAATTTAAGAGTAAAACTATATCCAGAAGATTATCCAGTAATGGCAATAAATAATCTTTGGGACGGTATTGGTGCTGCATCAAACAAAATTTATGTTGTTCAAACATCAGAAGAATTACCAAAAAGATGTATGTTAATGACATCCGACCCTGGCGATTTAGTATTAGATATTACTTGCGGTAGCGGTACAACTGCATACGTTGCTGAACAGTGGGGCAGACGTTGGATTACATGCGATACAAGTAGGGTTTCAATTACATTAGCAAAACAACGTTTAATGACCTGTTTGTTTGATTATTACGAATTAGCTCAACCCAGCGAAGGAGTAGGAAGTGGTTTTAAATATAAAACTGTCAAGCATACAACACTTGGAAGTATAGCTAACAATGAATTAGCACCACAAGAAACCATTTTTGACCAGCCATTTACTGACAAAAAACGTACTCGTGTTTCTGGTCCGTTTACAGTTGAAGCAGTTCCTTCACCGGTTGCAAAATCGTTTGACGAATTGGAAACCGAGCAAAGTAACGAAGCAGATACAAGTATTTCACGCAGTGGCGAAACACTTCGCCAAAACGAATGGAGAGATGAATTGTTACGCGCCGGAGTACGTGCCAAAGGTGGCAAACTGATTGAATTTAGCCGAGTAGAACCATTGAGCGGAACACGAAATTTGCAAGCCGAAGCCGAAACCAAAGAAGATAAACCAAAACGGGTTATAGTTTGTTTTGGTCCCGAACATGCACCATTAGAACAACGTACCGTTGAATTAGCTTTGGAAGAAGCAGCACATTTATTTCCAAAACCCGAAATGGTTTTGTTTTGTGCTTTCCAATTCGACGAAGAAGCCGCCAAAGATATTGATGAAACTAACTGGCAAGGTGTAACATTGCTAAAAGCCCAAATGAATGCCGACTTATTAACCGACGATTTAAAAAAGAAACGAAGCAGCAACGAAAGTTTCTGGTTAATTGGTCAACCTGATGTAAAAGTGATTAGTGGTGAGTGGTTAGTGGATAGTTTAAATCAAATAATAGCTGATTATGGAGAAATTAAAATCGTATCGGGACTTGATAGTCTGGCAGAAATCAATAAACTTAACAAAACAGATTTATATTTGTACTCAGTCTTATCCGAAAGAAGAGATTTATGGACTGGTTTCACAAATGCGCAGGGCAAGCGTCTCGATAGCGAGCAATATAGCCGAAGGGCAGGCACGGAATACAACGGGCGAATTCAAACAGTTTCTGGGGATTTCGAAAGGCTCATTAGCAGAATTGGAGACACAATTAGAAATTTCAAAAATGCTGAATTTCGTAGTGGAGGAAGTTTATCGGAATTTATTAAACGATTGTGCGGAGATAAGCAGATTATTGAGTGGATTACTCAAATCACTAACCACTCACCACTCACCACTCGCCACTTAGCGCAGGTAGAAATTCTCGGTTTCGATTATTACAACCCAAAAACCGGAACAGTTGAAAGCGGTGGAAAAGCTGATATTGCAATGTGGTTGTTAGATACCGATTACGACGGACGGAGTTTATTTCCTTCACAAGTATTTTTTCCAATGACAAGCAGCAGCGAAGGTTGGAGCAAATTAGCCAAAAACCTGAAAGCCGAAATAGACGAAGAAAAAATTGAAACTTATCGCGGAACTGTTTCATTACCATTTGCACCCGGCAAAGCCGTAGCAGTAAAAATAATAGACGCTAGGGGAATTGAGAGTTTAAAAATAATACGGTTGTAAAATTATGGCACGAGCAGATATATTAGTTTCAATGGTTCAGTCTGCAATAAATTCAGATATGGTTTCATTTCGCAAATCAACTGAAGCATTAATTGCAGACGAACGGGAAAAGAAACACCATATTTTGGCTGATAAATTAGCAAAAACTATACAAAATGGTGCTTTTGTTAATTCACTAACAAAAAATGTTAGAATAAATGAAGATAGTAAAGATTTATTTTTTGAAATAATACCACAAAAAAAGTTTGATGATTTGGTATTAGATGAGAAAATATTCACCGTATGCAAACAATTAGTTGAAGAGCAACATAGAGCAGAAGTTTTACGGTCTTATGGCATTGAACCCCGCCATCGGATTTTATTGGCTGGTATGCCCGGAAACGGAAAGACATCACTTGCCGAGGCTGTTGCTTATGAATTAATGTATCCTTTGTATGTTATTAGATACGAGAATTTGATAGGAAGCTATTTAGGCGAAACAGCAAATAGATTGCAAAAGGTTTTTGATTATGTGAAAACACAACGGTGTGTTCTTTTTTTCGATGAATTTGACACCATTGGCAAAGAGCGTGGAGATACAAAAGAAACGGGAGAAATAAAGCGAGTGGTTAGTTCCTTATTAATGCAAATGGACAGGTTGCCCAGTTATGTAGTGGTTATAACAGCAAGCAATCATCCTGAATTATTAGATAGGGCAGTTTGGCGAAGATTTCAATTAAAACTTGAACTCAACAAACCTACAAAGCAACAAATAGTAATACTAATAGAAAAACTATTTTCAAAATCAGGAATAAAATTAACATACAACATCAATACATTATCAGAAAAATTAGTTGGGTTGAGTTTTGCTGAAATTGAAGAATTTTATTTGGATATTATAAGACAGGCAGTTTTGCAACATAAACAAGACAATGTAAAATCAATTGTTGATGAAACACTTAAAAATTGGCAAAACAAATTTAAAATTGAAAAAACAGTATGACAAATAAACCTTTACTAATATTGCCAAAACAATTGGTGCCAATACCGAAAGGAACACCTGGAGGTGGTGGTGATAAAATACAACGACCTGATTTTAAAAGGCAAGAAGAAAGATTACAGCCTATATTTGACAATTTACTATCTGCCTTTGTAACAAATACACCCGAAGGTTTGCAGCCAGAATATGTATTGGTTATTGATACTATTGGTAGGTTTGAAACATTTAAAACAATAGTCGAACACATTAAAGGTCTGGAATGGTTGGCAGAAATAGATACTGATGATATTGAACCAGATGATTTATTTTCGGATTTAAAGAACCCTGATAAAAAATTAGAAGGTAGATTGTTTTTAGCAGCCAGTAATATACAGGCAATGCAAAAACTAATTACATTATTCAATGAATGGAAAGGAAATAAGAATAATTTTAAAAGAGGTCTAGCAACATTACACGCTTTATTTTCACAAATAAAGGATATACGTTTTTGGAACGAAGAAGATAGATTACGAGACCGTAAAATAATTGAAAACTGGAATGAAAACTTAGAATATTATAAACAAGAGAATCAAAATATTAAATTTGAAATTCAATTATGGTACAAACAAAATGAAAATAAACGTCGAGAAATATTCGACACGATAAAAAAGCTAATCGAAACATCTGGAGGTTCTATTGGTAAAGAATGCTTAATAAATGAAATAAATTTTTGGGCAATTAAAGCTGAATTGCCAGCCGCAAAAATTGAACAAGTAATAAACCATGAATATACAGGAATATTCAAATGCAATGAAGTAATGTTATTCAGACCAATTGGTCAAATTGTTGGTATATCACCCAGCGAGAGTTTTAATGAGGAATTCACAGAAGGAGAGGCATTAAATGAACCTATTGCAGCATTATTAGATGGCTATCCTTTTGCAAATCATAAATTATTAGCAAATCGAATTACAATACTTGACCCTGAAGAATTTGCAATGGATTATACATCGGCTGACATGAAACATGGTACATCGATGGCATCATTAATAACACATTGTGAATTAGATTCAAACGAACAGCCACTCGAATATAAATTATTGATTTATCCTATCTTAAAACCTTATGTAAATTCAATAAATAGAATTGAAACAATTCCTGAAAATGAATTTTTCGAGGACTTATTGGTTCGAGCAGTTCGTAATATAATGCAAAGCATACCAAGTGTGAAAATTATAAATCTGTCAATAGGAGATTCAAGCCAAATGTTTACAAGGCAAATGAGTTCGGCAGCCAAAGTAATTGACTGGTTATCTTATCAATTTAACATATTATTTTGTGTAAGTGCCGGTAATATGCCACAAGAAATTCCATTCAATAAAACAATGTCCGAATTTGAAAGTCTTTCAAAAGATGACAAAGCAAGCGAAACTATTCGGTTGTTATACCAAGACCGTCGCAATCGCCGACTGTTAGCACCTGCCGAATCTATTAATGCAATAACCGTTGGTGCATTGCATTCAGACGATTCCAAACCTCTTAACATTGGTTATAATGTAGATTTATTCGACAATACAAAAATTTCATCACCTGTTTCCCCTTTTGGTTTTGGATTCAGAAAATCAATAAAACCGGATATTTTAATGCCCGGTGGTCGCCAATTATATAGTTACAGAAATTCAAATGCTCACATTTTTGAGGGTGCTATTGCTCCCGGACAAAAAGTTGCAATTTCCACTTCTGAAAACAATAGAGAATCATACACATATACACGAGGAACAAGTAACGCTACCGCACTTACTACGAGAAGTGCAGTTAAAATCTATTCAGTATTACATGAACTTAAAAGTTTATATGGTAATAATAGTATTCCAGATGAATATGTTACCCCAATAATTAAAGCACTTTTATTGCATGGTGCAGAATGGACAAAAGGAAAAGAATTAATTGAGCAAAATCTTAAAACAAGTGCCAATTCAAGAAGTTTTAAAAGAGTTATTACTTCTTTTTTTGGTTATGGCGTACCAAATATTAACAAAGTATTGGAATGTACAGCACAAAGAGCAACAGCAATAGGTTTTGGGAAATTAGGTAATAAAAAGAGGCATGAATTTCGTTTTCCATTGCCTGTATCGTTAAGCGGCTCATCAATAGCACGTAGATTAACAATAACGCTGGCATGGATTTCACCCATAAATACAAGCAATAGAAAGTACAGAACAGCTAATCTCACTTTTGAAACAAGCGAGAATAAGGATTTTGCAAATGACAGACAAGAAGCTGACCATAATCAAGTACATAAAGGCACTGTTCAACATGAAATATTTGAAGGCGATACTGTAAAATCATTTATGAATGAAGATTCTATTCAAATTTTTGTAACTTGTAAAGAAGACGCCAGTGGTTTAGCAGAAGAAGTTCGCTATGCAATAGCTGTAACTTTAGAAGTTGCCGAAAATATTGACGTACCCATTTACGAAGAAGTCAGAGCCAGAATTGAAACGAGAATTAATATTTGATTATGAAGAAATTAAGAAAAATAGATAAACTCATCATAAATTCACCTTACGAAGAACCCAAACTTTATTGGGAATATTTGCGTGAAGAACGTAAATTTATACTCAATGAAGGTCGCCGTCCGGCAGGTTACATTGTGGCAAGCGATAGTTCAAAAAGTTTCGACGACCCGGGCATTTTCTATGAAATTGATTTTGTAAATACCATTCGCCCTCGAATAAAAAAATGGAAAGAAGACGGCTATCCAGGAATTTCAGGAATTACTAAACGATTGCTTAATCACTGGCAAGCACCAGAAGAACGAAAAGACAGAAAATTTTTCTTTTGCCAATTGGAAGCAATTGAAACACTTATTTTTTTAACAGAAGCACCGGAAGCCGATAAAACCGGATTGAATATAAAAGGCGACGGTGGCGATTTTATACGTTGGTGCTGTAAAATGGCGACAGGTTCGGGTAAAACTATTGTAATGTCAATGCTTATTGCTTGGCATATTTTAAATAAAGTTGCCAATCCCAAAGATACAAGATTTTCTAAAAATGTTTTGGTTGTAGCACCCGGATTGACTGTAAAAAGCCGTTTACAAGTATTAAACCCTACCGACCAGTACAGTTATTATGAAGAATTTAATATTGTACCAGCCGGATTAATGGATAATTTACGGCAGGGAAAAATTAAAATTATCAATTGGCATGCTTTGGCTTGGGACACCGAAGAACGATTATCAAAAAAGAAAACCGTTGACAAACGTGGTGCAAAAAGCGATGAAGCTTATGTACGTGAAGTTTTGGGCGACATGCAAAACGCCAAAAATATAATAGTAATTAACGATGAAGCTCATCACGCTTGGCGTGTTCCGGCAGAAAGCAAACTAAAAGGAGTTAAAAGAGAAGATATAGAAGAAAGCACTATTTGGGTTGGTGGTTTAGACCGCATAAACAAAGCAAGGGGAATTTTAAAATGTTTCGATTTATCGGCAACACCTTTTGCACCGTCAGGCAAAAAGGCAACAGAAGAAGCTCTATTTCCTTGGATTGTTTGCGATTTCGGTTTAAATGACGCTATTGAAAGCGGATTAGTTAAAACACCTCGTGTAGTAATCAGAGATGACGGACGACCAGATGACGAGCTACGCTCGAAACTTTATCATATTTACGAAGCCGACATAAATGGAGAAATAATAAAAGTAAATTTAACCAACAAAGGAGCAACAGAAAGCACACCACTACCCGACTTGATTAAAAATGCCTATATGCTTTTGGGTAAAGACTGGAAAGCAACCAAAGAAGAGTGGGAAAAACAAGGTCATACAATTCCGCCTGTAATGGTTACTGTTGCAAATACCACAGCCACATCATCACGCATAAAATATTCATTCGACCATGATTATTTCGATTTGAAAATTGCAGGTTTAGGTGAACTTTGCGAGCCTGATAAAACATTACAAATTGACAGCAGTGTGCTTGACAAAGCAGAAGCAGAAGAAGTTTTTAGTGATGAGTTTTTAGTTTTAAGTGAAGACGAAACTGAAAACTCAAAACTTGAAACTGAAAACTTCAAACCAAAATCAAAAAAAGAACAAGCTGAAATCCTACGTAGAACAGTTGATACAGTTGGAAAAAAAGGACAACCAGGCGAACAAATCCAAAATGTTATTTCCGTTGGTATGTTGAGCGAAGGTTGGGACGCTAAAACCGTAACACATATTTTAGGTTTGCGAGCTTTCAGCAGTCAATTGCTTTGCGAACAGGTTGTTGGTCGTGGTTTACGTCGCACATCGTATGACATTGGCGAAGACGGTTTATTTGAAGCCGAATATGTAAATATTTTTGGTGTTCCTTTTACATTCTTACCACACGAAGGCGGAGAAGGCGGTCCGCCACCACCACCGCCACCACCAAAAACAAAAATAGAACCTGATAAACAAAAGGTATCGTTTGAAATTTCGTTTCCAAACGTAATTCGTATTGACCATATTTACAAAGCAAAACTAACTTTAAATATGGAAACGGTTAAGACATTGAAACTTGACCCACACGATAGCATTACAAAAGCCGAATTAGCTGCAATTCTAAATGGAAAACCAAATCCGGCATCTTTAACCGACATTGATTTAAAAGAAATAGGTGAAAAATTCCGTATGCAATCCATTATTTTTCGAATTGCATCAACTATTTATAATTCAGAGAAAAAACCGGATTGGAAAGGAAGTAAAGAAACTTTCTTAATACAGTTAATCAGTTTAATAGAGAAATTTATCAGTTCAGGCAAAATCAAAATTTTAAACCCGATTTTCGAAAAAGACGATATTCGCAGGAGAATATTGATAATGCTAAACATGAATAAAGTTATACAACACTTATGGAACGAAATAAAAGCAGAAAACGCAAAGGAATTAACGCCAATATTTGACAAAGAACACCCGATAATTTCCACTTCGCAAGCTCGCACATGGTACACAAGCAAACGATGTGAGAATTTTGCAAAATCGCATATAAATTTTACAATCTTCGATAGTAAAATGGAATTTATGGAAGCCAGAACACTAAACGAAAATGAAAATGTAATAGCTTTTGTAAAAAACGAACATATTGGATTTTCAATTGTTTATAACTATCAAGGAGTTATTCACAAATACTACCCTGATTTTATTATAAAACTAAAAAATGGCGAAACATTAATTCTCGAAACCAAAGGAAAAGACGATGAACAAAACCGAACAAAACGAGCATTTCTTGATGAATGGTGCAGAGCAATTAATAATCATGGTGGATTTGGCAAATGGATTTGGCGTGTTTCGTTTAATACCAATGATTTAGAAGAAACATTATTAAATATAATAACAGCGGAATAATAAACTAAATATGAAAGGCTTTTGTGCAAATACGGACAAGTTTAGAGTTTTTAAGGGCAATAGGTGTTTGCACTTTTGTTTTTTTTGCATTGTACTAAATTTGAAACTTATGTACTAAATTACAAAAAAAACAAAAGAGCAAACGATTTTTAATCTTTTGTTGCCCTTAAAAACACTAAACTTTTGGTGCTAATTTTTAACATTTGTGCCAGCACCAACAAAAAACAAAAAAAATAAAAGTAGGTGGGCTTCGCCCACCCACTTTTATTAATAAGTTGGATAATAATAAAACGGCAGATAAATTGTAAAAAATTACGGATAATTATGATAACGGCTTGATAATGAAAGAAAAAAAAGAACATAATCGAGTAGACGGCTGGTAATCCATTGATTACCAGTGCGCCTCTCACAGACCCGCGATATATATCTTTTTTATAAAAGTATGAGAACAAACACCAACATGATTACCTTTGCATATATTGAGCAAAACCAAACTTCTTCTTTGAATAAGGTATGATTATGAATACTAAGACAAAAAAGTAAAAATTATAGTAGAAATGGATTGATGATAGAAAATAATACAAAAAAATTATATATTTGTCAGAAAGGAATGAATACAATACCCCTTATGTAAAAACATCGAAAGCCGGCATTGTTCAACGCTTTGTGTCCACCATTGAGTTATTTCATGGTGACCATATTGCTATGCAATCTTATACTCTTCGATCAGAGTCAGATTTTTTTTTGGGCTCAACGGTGGACACAAGAGAAAAGGGTTAGGTGCAACTGCAAAAGACCATATAAAATGATAGATACCAATGAAATAAAAAAAATAGCAAACAAATTTGGTGCAGACTTATGCGGCATTGCATCAATTGATAGATTTGAAAATGCTCCAATAGGATTTCATCCCAAAGATATATTTCCTGAAAATCAATCAATTATTTCAATAGCATGCAAAACATTGGAAAGTACAATTGACTTAACTAATCCTATTCCATATTCAACTGTTGAAAATATTATTTTAGGAAAAGTTCAAAGTATTGCAGTTTCTATTTGTTTAGAAATTGAGAATAGAGGGAATATTGCATTTATTATGCCATCAGCTCCATACGATTACTGGGACAATGAAAAAATGGAAGCTCGTGGCTTATTGTCATTAAAACATATTGGTTATTATGCAGGTATTGCGATAATTGGCAAAAATAGTTTGTTATGTAATCAACAATTTGGAAATCTTATAAGACTTGGAGCAATATTGACTGATTTAAAATTAGAGCCAGATACAATCCCAAACGAGTTATTTTGTTTAGACAATTGTAACTTGTGTATAACAAACTGTCCAGTTGGTGCAATAGATAATAATTTTCACGTGAACCAAAAAAAATGTAGATTAAATTCAGAAGGTATTAATAAACGTGGTGTTGAAATTACCGTTTGTAATAATTGTAGAAAAGTTTGTCCGTATCGTTCAGGATATAAAAAACGAAATTAAAAAATTTTGAATTAAGATTAGTAAACAGTATTTTTGCATTAAAATTTTAATAATATATTGTTATGCCAGAAGTAAGTAGGTTTTATGGAATTATAATAGCTCTTTATTATAACGAACATAATCCACCACATTTTCACGCAAAATATGGTGAATTTATAGCAGAAATTGATATACGGACATTACAAATACTCAAAGGAGAATTACCTAAACGTGCTAAAACACTTGTATTAGAGTGGGCTGATGAACATCGAGATGAATTAATGCAAGACTGGGAACTTGCATGTCAAAAATCAGAATTGAAAGAGATTGAACCATTAAAATAGTTTTATTATGGAAACAATAATTGAAGTAAAACCATTAGATAATTATGTTATTTGGATATTGTTTGCTGATAATTTTACTGCGACTGTAAATATTCGCCCATTTATATCTTCTGGGATTTCTACCAAATTATTAGACTATGATTATTTCAAACAAGTAAAAATAGACGAATTTGGCGGAATTACTTGGGATAATGGTTTCGATTTCTGTCCAAATTATTTACGTGAATTAGCTAATTAACAGATAGATAAATGCAAATAACATGTTACATAGCAGTCAGTTTTCTTTTTGGGTGGCTGCCGCAGGCGCAACACAGCCACCCAAAAAGAAAACCGCCGCATGTAACTTTTCGTTCGTTGAACTAAACCTTCGGTAAAAAATGAAAAGAATAAAATATCGAGATGAGTTTTTCGATTAAAAGAATTTGGTTTAGTAAATTGCTTTGATAATTACTTCAATGACTTTGTTCAAACACATAGACATAGTCGTAGTGATAAACCATGGCAAAATGATTACTTTTTTATAAGCAAAAAGCTTTCAATTAATTTGATAAGTTGTAAAGTAATAGAAAATGAACATATTAAAGAGTTTAGCGACCATAATCCAGTAATAATTGAATTAAAATTTAAGGATTAAATTTTTAATTTCGCAAAAATTAGTAAATTTGAAAAAAGAAAATACTGAAAAATGGAAACAATATCAATAATGCACGAAATTCAGAGTTTGCCTTTTGCGAAGCAAATTTATATTGCTGAATGGATAATCAAATCTATTCGGCAAAGAGAAACAAAATCGCAAATGGAAATTGCGGCTGATAAGCTCTATAAAGATTATAAGAATGACAGAGAGTTAACTATATTTACTAATCTTGATTTTGAGCATTTTTATGAAACAGCAAAATGAAATTTGGTTAATAAACCTTGACCCAACAATTGGTTCCGAAATTCAAAAAACAAGACCTGCGATTATTGTAAATGACAATTCGATAGGTAAATTGCCGTTAAAAATAATCGTTCCGATCACAGATTGGAACGATAGATACGAAGTTGCACCTTGGATGATAAAGATAGAGCCAAATAAACAAAATAATTTATCAAAATTATCCGCAATTGATTGTTTTCAGATTCGTTGCGTTTCAGAAAATAGATTTATACGGCAACTTGGCACGATTGATGAGCAGATTGGTGAAGAGATAAAAATGGCATTATCAAAAGTATTATCAATTGATTTAGAACATGATGACAGATGAAATAGCCATAACATATTATAGAGCGTTCATTGCTTTTTTTTGTGGGCATTTCTACAAAATTGAAACTTTGTACAAGAAAGAAACATTTTTGGGTAATCGAACATTTGTGCCTTGAAATTCCACGAAAAAAAGCAACGCCGCCTACCATTTTTCGTTGTGCTTCATGCTGAGCAACCACACTGCCATAAGGATTTGACTATGATATTAAGTATGTTTGTGTTTAAATAACTGGATTAAATGAGAATAACGAATAGAAAATATTTAAATACTTATATTCAGACAATTGGACATGAAATTCCAATATTAATTATGGATTTCGATTTTTCTGAAAACAACAGGGGGTTTGATTATTTGACAAAATCATCTGCGGTTTATTCATCGAATATTGAGGGTAATAATATTGATCTGAACTCATATATGAACTATGAATTGAGTAAAGATAAATTCAAGGTTGGGAAAGAGATTGAGGAAATTGAAGATTTGATTGAGGCATATGAGTTTGCACAAAAAAATAACTTGAATGAGCAGAATCTACTGACTTGTTACAAAATATTCTCAAAGACTTTACTTATTAAGAGTAAAAGAGGAAAATATAGAATTGAGAAAGTTGGCGTTTTTGGGAAATCAGGATTAACGTATATGGCAATTGAACCTGAATTTGTCGACCAAGAAATGAAAATATTTTTCCAAGATATAGAAGAATTAAAAGCATCAAATCTAAATGAAAAGGAAGTTTTTTATTTTGCTTCCTTGATTCATCTGAGATTTGCACATATTCACCCATTTCGAGATGGAAACGGAAGAGCTGCACGTTTAATTGAAAAGTGGTTTATTGCAGAGAAATTAGGTCGGGATTTTTGGAAATTATCATCAGAGGAATACTATAAAGTAAATCAAGCAAGATACTATGAGACAATTAATTTGGGAGTAAATTATTATGAATTGGATTATGACAAATGTTTAGGATTTTTAGAAATGCTTCCAAATTGTTTAAAATAAAGCACGAAAGCACAACACGCGGTATAGCCAACAAGGGTTTCAGGGGTATTCGGAGCGTTTTAGCCCGCTTCAACTTTTCGTGTACCTTGATAGGACAATCGCCCGCAATCCCTTACTGGCCATAGCGTCTCCGTTAGCAGTAATTTTAAGGAGACCCGCAATGACAGACTATACTGAGTTTAAAACTTTTATGGATGTGGTTAAAGCAAAAGACATTCCAAGTACAGGTGAACTTGAAAGATTTTTTAAAGTTGTACGTACATTGTATAATATTATAATTCAAGACAATGAATTAGTTTCTTTGCAAAGAAATGAATTAGATGAAACTTGCTATCAAGGTAAAACTTTAATGCTTGCCCAAGATTTTATTTTTCGTGTTGCAAGGCAATACAAGTAACTTGAAAATATGCAGAAAATTTCGTATTTTTGCTAAAAATATAGGTTTATGATAATAGATAATGAAAATACTAACACTACTGATAATTTGAAACTCATAGAGTATACAGAAATCAGTACTTCATTTCCTGATGAATGGATTTTATTAGGTAATCCAGTTTTAGATGAAAATTCTGAAATAGTCAAAGGTATTGTATTATTTCATAGTAAAGATAAGCGGGAAGTATGCTATAAAGGTAGAGATAGAGTAAAAGAATATCAAAAAATTTCAGTTATTTTTACCGGTCATTATAACATTCAGAGACGAGTTGGTATAATGAAACGAGTTTAATTATGAATAGGATAAAATTTAAAAGAGAAACATCAGACGATTTAATAATTGTTAATGCGTTGATAGAAAATAAATTTGAATTTCGTCTTGCTGTTGATACCGCCGCAACTCACACAACATTAGATAGTAATATGTTGTATCTTGCAATGGTAAATCTTGGAATGATAGAAACAATAGGTTCAGGAATTAAAAAAATGTTTTCATTACAAAAAGAACACTTTTTGCCATTACCAGATTATTCATTGACAGAAAACGTTGAATTAAAAATATATGGAAATATTATAAGTCAGGAATATACTCAGACATTAATTGAGAAACCAGACCTTGATTTAGGAACAGTCTTTTTATTAGATAAATTACAAAAAGGATATCCAATTTCAGATAATGATTATTTGCATATTATAATTCATTTTTTAAAACAGCAAAAAAGAGCAACAAGAGATAATATTAATCAACTTCTATCTGATTTATTACCAACTAATTTGATTGAGAAACAAAAAACTGATAAAGTAAAAAACTTGATTTATAAATTATCAAAAGACGGAATAATTAAAAATATTTCGACTTCCAGAAAAAATCCAATATGGACTTTGGCGAAATAATTTAGAAATAAAAGAAACAAGTTGAAATTATATTTAACAGTTATTCAACGGTATAACAAAACAACAAATCAATTTGGTAATTTGATAATGAAAAATGAAGAAATAAAAGAAATAAAAACCATAACATGTAACAGACCGACAAAAAAGCAAAATATTTTTTATTTTTTATTTTATTGGTATTTTGCTTTTCTGCGGCTATTACTCTTCAGTTATTTTGGCAAGAAGCTGAATATTTGCATGTTACCAACAACAAATAACCTGTAATTCTGTTTACAGTATCCTACCAGAAGGGCTTGTGTATGGTGCAGCCATTGCAGGTTTGAGACTTCGGGACAATGTATCTGATGCTAAGGTTTTCGTAACCTTAGAAGAGATTTGCCAAGATACTATCAGAAGCTAATCCTTATGTTTTGGCTGATGAAAAATATTTTGCCAAACGACTCATAGAAAAGAAGAAAACAGCATTGTTATCCTGGCAGAAATGCTTATTTTTGCCTTAGAAATTGTATAGATGAGTATTCATGCATAAAAACTTTACAAGCAGGCAGTTTGGGCACAGATTAGCCTTTCAGATGCCCGAGCCGTATGTGGGGAAACTTGCATGTTCGGTTCTCAGGGAGAAAGGGACAAAAGTCCCTAACCTTTCCAGTATTAAATTATTATTGGAATGATATACGCACACGATAACCAGTAGAACCTAAAAATTGAAAAGTTGTGGAACAAAAAGTTTCGCGACTTTTTTCTATTCTCAAAAAGTCATATATTTGCGATAAATATAAATTAAATAATTATCACTATGTCAGAACAAAAAGAAATAAAAGCAAGATATATAAATCCTTACACAGATTTTGGATTTAAACGACTTTTTGGAGTTGAAGGCAACAAGGATTTATTAATTGATTTTTTAAATCAATTGCTTCCTACAAAACATCAAATCAAAAATTTGACATTTAAAAATGTTGAAAATACACCAGATTTACCAGAAGAACGAAAAGCAATTTTCGATATTCATTGTGAAAGTGTTACAGACGAACGCTTTATTGTGGAAATGCAAAAAGCAAAAATTAAATATTTTAAAGACAGGGCAATTTTTTATATTACATTTCCTGTAAGAGAACAAGCTGATAAAGGAGATTGGAATTTTAAACTTAATCCGATTTATTATATTGCTTTACTTGACTTTGAATATGAAAAACGAGATGAAGAAAAAAAGATATTTCCTAAATTTCGTAGAGATATAATGTTAATGGACATCGAAGACCATGAAGTGTTTTTCGATAAACTTCGTTTTACTTTTTTGCAAATGCCCGCATTTGATAAAGAAGAAAAAGATTTAATAACGCATTATGATAAATGGTGTTATTTTCTGCAAAATTTAGAAAATTTAGATAATATTCCCGAAATTCTGCAAGAGGAAATATTTAAAAAAGCATTTAAAACTGCCGAAATTGCTAATTTATCAAAAGATGAATACAAAAAATATATTGACAGTTTAGACGCTTATAGAGAAGTAAAAGGTGTTCGAGAAACAGCGATTGAAGAAGGTTGGAGCGCAAGGACAATTGAATTTGCCAAAGAAATGATAAATGAAAACGAAACAATTGAAAAAATAATAAAATATACAAAATTAGATCGAGAAACAATTGAAAAGCTGATTAACGAAATGAAAATAAAACCCTAATCGAGTAACCTGCCCAGACTGAGAATCAAGCTGGGAGAGGTTCTCGCGTACACGCGATATATCCTTTTTTGTAAATGTATGAGGACAAACACCAACTTATAATCCAACCCTCTTCCAAAATAACATTCGAATATTTTGATAAGATTTGTGAAAATTGTATCTTTGCTTGGGTAAGAACAATTAAATTTGGTCTATTACTTATGATTAGTAAGTTAAAACCCTTCAAGGCATTGAAAACCTTGAAGGTTTTTTTTTGAAAAAAAATTAAAATTACACGCAACCATTTTGAGGTTATAACCATCTTGGGTTAAAACCAAAATTGTTTATTATGAGAAAAAATATTTTAAATTGAAAGTCTTATTATTATTTGTTTTGAGATTTAATCTCAGAATATACTTAAAATTGGTGAAATACGGAATCCTAATTTTCATCATGTTATCTTTGCTTCACCCATCTATATACTTGATAGAATTTTTTATATAAAACTAATTTGCCTATTGATAATTTTAACATCACTATTTCTTATTATTAATTTAAAAACTATAAAAATGAAAAGAATTAATTTGTTAGTGATTGTTTTAATTATGTTGGCTTTTAGGGCTAATAGCCAAGTTCACATGGTTGGCATTAAAAATGGTATTAATTTAACAAATGTTACTGGCATTAGTACTGATTATCGCGTTGGTAATAACTATGGATTTATGTATGAGGTTTTATTTAAAGACAAGTACTCAATAAGCATTGATTTGTTTTATAACCAGAGAGGCTATAAAGATAAACTATCATTTAATAATGCAAATGAAGAGGCTGGTGTAACGTCAGTATTAAATTTCAATTGTGATTATCTTAGTTTTCCTGTCAAGATTGGATATTCTATAGGAAATACTTTTAAAAAGTATATAAATATAGGTGTTAATCCATCATTATTACTTAATTCTCAAACGTCTTCACCGGTTGTGAATGCTGGCAAAATAACAGGAACATTAAATTATAATTCGGAAAATTCTCTTAAAAATTTTGACATCGGTGGATTAATAGAAATTGGTTTACTCTATCCTGTGGTAGAACACGTCAATTTGTTTTCATCTGTTATGTATAGTCAGAGTTTTAATTCATTTTATAAACATACAATCAATCAAAATGTTAGGCATTCTTGTATTTCATTATCTTTGGGGGTCAAATTAAAGATTTAATAAAAAAGCCCTACACGCAACATGCGTCCATTCGGGCTTCTGGGATTTGAAACTTTGTGCGGTTTTACAGGCTCAAATGCCGATAGATAAATTGTACAAATTTAAGAGCAAAAGGCCCGCATGGAGCATTGTTGCTATTCGTTAGTGGCAAGCAAAATTTAAACGGATATAAATCAAATATGAATCTATAAATTATATATCAAATTCAAAAAAATTAAAACACTAACAATCTGTTTTTAATTGCTTATGAAAATAACACTACTTTTTTTATTAAAATTATGTAAAACAATAAATTAAAACAAGATGAAAAAAGTAGTTTTATGGTTTAGTGCTATTCTATTATTTAGTTATTGCACAAAGGAAGATGATTCTAATATTTTTAAAAACAATAGATTAGAATATTTACCTATGGCTGTCGGTAATTATTGGATTTATCAGTCGGTAAGGATTGATACCAATCAAATTGAGATAATCAGATCAGGGATTGATAGTGTTTACATCACACATGACTCTATTGTTGAAGGTAAGAAGTACTATGGGTTTGAAAGCAGACATAAAAACGATTATGGAAAAGAAAGCCAAAGTCAATTCTGTGTTTTAGAAGGTTTTTATAGAGATTCAAGTGGTTTTTTAATTAATCTAAAAGGTAAAGTGATTTTTTCGCAAAATAATTTTACAGATACTTTATATCGTAAAAGCATTGAGATTAACTCAAGTTCAATGTTGATGATGACTGCAAAAATGGAAACAGGGAATACGAAGATTGCAGTACCAGCTGGTAGTTTTGACGCTCTAAATTTACAAATAACAGCTAAAATACTGCCACAACGACTTGATGGTTGGAATTTAAAATATCTTGGAAAGTATTTTGCAAAAAATGCTGGAGTTGTTCTAAATTCTTATTGTTATGTCGGTTTGCCAGATATCTTTGAGCTAAGATTATTACGGTATGAAGTTAAAAATTAGATTATAATTATATATGGACTTCATTTAACTTTATTACTAAAATGAAGTCCTAATTTTTTTTTATAATAGTTCTAATAAAATATTTGTGAATATTCAACTGTTTTAGTTTGATACATTAATTTCAGTTTCTAATTGTTTAATTAATAACATATTGGTTGATAAGATTGGAAGTTTGACAGATATGATTAAATAATTGATTTCATGCCGCTAATCAGGTAGGCTTACTGGTAAACAATAGGTTACCAGTAAGCCTCACACATACACGCGATATATCCTTTTTTAAAATATACGAGAACAAACACCAACTTTTAATCCAACACCACAAGATGTACTATTCTTGTAATATCTGTTCGTCAGTACGGACTTTTGCCGTTTGATTTCCTTCAGTGCAAGGGTCACCCCTAACCATCTTGTCGCTGCTAATGTATCGGCTTCTATACTGTTCATAAGGCACTTACACCCTCAGGAAAATAAATGCTCACACTCACTTGCAATCATCAAAATTAATTTGCATTTTTGCATTTTTACAAATAAAGTAAAGCAAGATAAAAGGGTTCTTCTCAATTAAAACAGACTAATAAACAAGTAGATGCAATAATCTAATGAATATATTGGATTTTTTAATATAATGCTTAAATTTGTTTTTTTAAATACAAAAAAATGAAAGAATTAGACCTTGGCAATTCAGATTTTAAAAGCATAATTGAGAACAATAACTACTTTGTTGATAAATCATTATTAATAAAAGAAGTAATAAAAGCTCAAAAACAAGTTATATTATTACCACGCCCAAGGCGCTTTGGAAAAACGTTGAATCTTTCAATGTTAAATTATTTCTTCGATATCAATCAAACAAATAAAGAAAATTTATTTTTAAAACTCAATATTTGGCAAACAGAGAATGAAATAAAAGAGAAATATGCAAAATATCCTGTGATTTATTTAAGTTTTAAAGACGCAAAAGACAAAAGTTGGGATAATACATACAAGTTCATTGTAAATGAGGTAATTAATTTATATTCAAAACATGATTATTTATTAGAGGAAAATGTTTTAAAACCACATGAAAAAACCACTTATAATAAAATACTCTATTCTCAAACAGATAGCGTCGATTTTGCTGAAAGCTTAAAAAGACTAAGTGAATATCTATTTCGTTATCATAATCAAAAAGTGGTAATTTTGATTGATGAATACGACACTCCAATCCAAGCTGGATTTAGGAATTTTTATGATAACGTAATCTCTTTTATGCGTAATTTGTTGAGTGGTGCATTTAAAGATAATAAGTATTTGTACAAGGGTGTAATTACAGGTATTTTAAGGGTTTCACGAGAAAGTATTTTCACTGGATTAAATAATGTGAGTGTTCATTCTGTGCTAGATAATGAGTTTTCCGATAAATTTGGATTTACAGAAATTGAAACGAAACAAATTTTAATAGATTTTGATGTACCTATTCAATATGAAGAAATAAAAAAATGGTACAATGGTTACAAAATTGGACAAACAAAAGATATTTATAATCCTTGGTCTATATTAAATTACATAGTTGGATATAAAAATGGATTTAAAACATATTGGGCAAATACAAGTTCAAACGAACTATTAAAGGAACAATTAGCTGATAGAAACGAAAATTACACACGTGAACAACTTTTGGGACTGATTAATAACGAAACAATAGAAAAAGAAATTGATGAAAATTTTGTATTTCCTAATTTAGATAAAAATAAAGAATTATTGTGGTCTTTGCTTACTTTCAGCGGATATTTAACATCTATAAATAAAACAGGAAGAAAATCTTACGAACTAAAAATTCCGAATTACGAAATAAAAACCGTTTTTCAGGATATTATTTTTGATTGGTTAAATACCGACCTTAAAATAAAGCAAACGTTATTAATAGATACTACAAAGTTTTTGACTAATAATGAGATTGAAAAATTTGAAATCGGTTTTAAAAAAATAATAGGTGATACATTTAGCTATTTTGATACACAAGGAGAGCCAGAAAATGTATATCAATCTTATGTACTTGGATTGCTTGCAATTATTGGCGATGACTATATTATTAAATCAAATCGAGAAAGTGGTGAAGGACGATATGATATAATGTTAATACCACATGATAAAAATAAATTTGGTGTTGTAATTGAAATAAAGCAAATTGCAAAGCAGGAAATTGAAAAAGATATAGATTTTAATGAACGAATTAACGAAAAAATAAAAGAAGCTCAAAAACAGATAGATAGAAACAAATATTACAAAGAATTAATTGAGAATAAAGTTTCTAAAATAATAAAACTACCAATTGTATTTGCAGGAAAAGAACCATATATAACATTGATAAACAAAGATAAATGATTATTGCCATTGCGAAAATTTCTAATCCTTATTGAACAGGAACAACATTGAGTATTGAAGTTCCTGAAATTCTGGATTTAATTAAATTATACGATTTTTATTTAATGCTTTCTCAATACTTTTCCATTTTGTCTAAAATGGTGACATCTGAGTTTTTACGAGCCTGAATTTTTATATTGATCAGCATTTCATCTGCGCCTGCTTCAAAAACTGCATCTCTGGCTTTTTCTACTATATGGATCAATTCTTGATATTCGCCTTCCATTACTGTTTCGAAAGGGCAAACCATATACCTCACACCTGAATTTTGTATGACCTCAATCGCCTTATCTACAAGTAAATAGCTGTCAATTGTTTTTGATTTTGGCAAAATTTGTATTGCCAGATTTATTGTATGATTGTTTTCCATTATGAATTATTCAATCGGTTTTATTTCCATTTGTTGGTCTTTTTCTTCAGAATTTTCTTTGAGCAGTTTTTTTACTTCTTCGGTTTCAAATGCTTTGACATTGGTGACCAAAAAATGCTGTGAAATAAAATCTCCCAGTTCATTGCATTCTCCAACTGCCAGGCCGAAAATATCTCGGATAGAGGCGCGCATAGGAATCAATACAATCATAGTGCAAAAATACTCTACGAATTGCATTATTTCCATTTCTGAATCTGCATTTTGAAAAGCAAAATCAAATTCATTCCGAATGATTCGTTGTTGAGTTTCGTTGAAAGCTTCTTCTGTTTTAGAAACTAAAACAACGAAATAGCGCAGTTTATTTCCTTTACCCCCAAGACCAGTTGAAATAAAAACCTGATTTTCATCCAAAAGGGTACTTTCCAAGAGCATTCTGGAATTTTGCAAAGACAAAACAGCCCATGACTTTAATGGTTCATCGGGTGTTTTTACAAATTTTTCTACAATTCTATAGGTTTCTACCTTGCCAATCCCGGAAAGTTGGTTAAGGAGTATCTTTTTGTCTTCCACAGATGTATCAGGACTGAATAGTTTTTCAGATTCAATTATCCATTCCTCGATCGATCTTTCGACTTTATATTTCTTTGCGTATTCAAAAAACTCCATATGAAGATTCACGTCAATTTGTTCTTCTAAAACAACAAAATTTTCGGGTGAATTTCCTAATATTTCAACAATCTTTTCAAATACATTTTCTTCTTCAAACATATACTGGGCAAATTTTGGTCAAAGGTATAAAAATATTCAATCTTCAAGATCTTTTACAAATTTTTTAAAGTCCCAGATTTTTACCATGCAGTCTCTTGAACTACTCACAAAAGTAGAACCATCTGAAGACAGGGCAATATCCGTTACAATATTGCGATGACCCGAAAACGACCATCCAAATTCTCCATTATCTATCCGATAAACTTTAACGGATTTGTCAGGTGTACAGGCAATTAAAAAACGACTATCAGGAGAAGCCATCATTTTCTTTACTCCTATGGAAGTCAGATAAATACGGTATATTTTCCAGGTGCTCAAATCCCAAATTCGAATTGATTTATCGTTTGAAGCAGCTGAAATATATTTATTATCAGGAGTAAACATCACAGAAGTAACATCACCTTTAAAGTCGGTAATTTCTTTTATAGTTTGTCCTGAACCAGCATCCCAAACAGCCATGGTTTTATTTTTTAATGCGCCTGCAATGTATCTTCCATCAGGGCTGAATTTTGCATCAAAAGCCTCGAATTTCAAATCTTTGATTTCCATAATCAATGCGCCACTATTTACATCAAACACTTTAACAAATCCTGTTTTATCATAGTCAGATCCAGCGCAAACAATTTTTCTTCCATCCCTGCTAAAATCAATAGAGGCAATGAAACCAGTTTTATCTGAAATTGTTCGAATCAACGAGCCGCCCGGATTCCATAGCTTAATCGTATTATCGGTTGATCCACTTGCCAAAATAGAACCATCTGGACTATACAGCATACTGCTGATCGAGAGGGAATGTGCTTTAATTGTGGTTATTAACTGATAGGTCTTCGCATCATAAATGCTTATATCATTGGTTCCTGCTGCAATTGTTTTGGAATTTGGGGAAATACAAACAGCGGTAATTTCTACTCGATCCAATTTCGTAATTGTTTTCATGGATTCATCTAGGTTTCTTGAATTCAAATCATTGATATTGATTTGAGCAAAACCCATATAAATGGATAGAAAACAGAGGAAAAATGCGAAACTCTTCATTGCAATATTATTTTTTTCGTACCTTCTAAAGGAAGTGTTTTATATTAACCATTTCATTATAGATCTAAAATAGAGTACTACAAAATTTCTGCCAGATCAGTCTTGTAATTCAAAATGGACGGAAGCAGGTTGAAAAATGTTAAACAAATTTCCCCAGCGAAATCGTTAAATATAAATAAAACTATTTGCGATTATTTTTTCTGACTTTTGATTTCTTAACGAATATTTTCTTTGTCCTTTTTTATTGATTCCTATTTTTTGTTTGTAGTTCTAAAGGTTTTTCTGTTTTTCAGAAAACCTGCTTTTATTGATGCTGTGTTAACTCGAATTAATTTATCTTAAAGACAAAAATATACAATTCTGACGAGTATTCAATTTTAAGTTAATCTATAATGAACCCATCATTAGCTCTGCCATTTATGGCAGAGCGTGATTGTCAATTATTATGGCCAACAAGGAATTATGCGATCCATTATGTTCTTCATCCCGCTTAAGCAACATACCTTCGTTTGAGAGCCTTGATTTTAGGTTTGTAAGTATAATTTAGAAAAATAGCAACATGATACTTTGCGCTGTTTCAGTATTTCTGATAAGCGAATAATTGTCAAAAAATATATGCTATTTTCCTTTCTTTTTTTCTTTCTTGAGCATGGCTTTTCTGGAAACAAAAATATCAGCAAAAGTCTCACTCAGGCTGCTACTAAAATAAGCATTCGGATTCAAATTTGAGTTTAGTGCAAAAGTCGAATTATCTATTCTGAAAGCTTGAACTACAATTGGTGACATATTTTTACCTTCTATCGTAACTTTATAGGCAGGTGATCCAACGGGCTTGTAACCATCTATGAATGATTGATTCATCTTGTATGAAATTTGGTTTAGCAAATTTTCCATTGACGCACTATCCGGTTTTTCAGCATCAATCAACCAAGTAACAGAGTCTTTTCTGGTTATGCTAAAGCTACTATCAGATGGATAATTGAAAATAATCCGATTCAGGTCAGCTTTGTTCGCCAAAAGGAATTTTTGATTTCTCCATGAATTAAAATCCTGACTTAAAGCCATTGCGATAAATCCTTCTACGGCATAAATTTCGGTTTCTTTGTAGCTTCTTATAAAGGTTGTGGCACTTACGTTATTTCCACCACCACCACCACCGCCATATTGCGAATACGGGTTTTGATTTTGTTTGAAGGAGAACTTCCCTATCATCAAATCCATTTTTAAATCACCTGCTTCATAAACTTTTAATCGAGTTGCAGAGGTATCTTCTACCTGATATTCTTTCCAAGCTTCTTTTGATTTTGCCGCTAAACGTTGCGGTTTTAATTTTATAATTTCCAAAAGCAGTCTTTTTAAGCTATTTGTATCAGCTTCAACACTAAGTTTATCTTGCTGAATAAACCAAAGTTCTCCCTTTTTTTCAAAAGTCAGATCTTTGCTTTTGCCTCCTTTGGGTGTAATCACAATTTTTGTGATGGAAGCACTATCCAATTTTCCAAAACTACGCGACAATGAACCTTCTGAATGTGCTCCTTTTATAACCTTGGTCAGAAAATAAATTCCACCTAAAGATACCAAAATAATAAGAAGTATTTTTGAATTAAACTTTTTCATTTGTTTTTATTTTTTCGAGTAAAAATATTTTGTGAATCCATGATTAGAAATAACTATTAATAAGTTTCCTGCATCCTTTTGATTCTCTTATTTCTATTCCACTGGAATCTTAAAAATCCATAAATAATGACCAGAAGAATAGGTAAAAGCACATTAAGTATTTTGAGGAATAATTTTTTGCCATCCGAAATTTCATCCAAGGGGCGCGAAGTTATCCCTTTTGTTCTTAGTTCAATAAGTCCTGTGTCGTCCGAAAGCCAATCAATCGAGTTTACCATCAAATTCACGTTATCTGGTTGTAATTGTTGCATTTGCCCTTGTTGTGGCTGCCCGTTGATGGGAAAATCACCATCGGAAATCAATACGATTTTGGAGAATTGATCACCCGAAAGTTTTCCCTCAAAACTTGCAGCAATAACCAAACCCTGCGATGGAAAATCTGCTTCTGTCCAGTTTTTATCTATCTGGAACATCAAAGGTGCTTTTTCTGAACCTGCTTTTTCTGATGAAAAAACCAAAGGTGTAAATGTAACATTAGACCCGCCAGAATATTTGATCGTACTGGCAAACTGAAAAATAACTTGTTCCAATCCTTCAACGGCAGGATGTTTTGCAAATTTTGTAGCAATGGGAAGATAAGGGAATTGCATTTGAACTGGAAAAGGAAAACCTTGTTGTTGAACCGAAACCGATCCGCAATTAGCATCTATAACAAAATTATCTTCCAATTGAATCCCTTTATTTTGTAACCAAGTTTCGATCCCTATATTTTTGGGGCTTCCTGATCCTGTTTGGAAATCGGCTTCAACTCTGTTTAAAGCCATAAACAGTCTGCCGCCTTTGGCAAGAAACTGATCCAACAAAGCGAAATGACTGGCAGGAATACTATCGTTGGGACGAACAATGGCAATGGTCTTGATTTTGTCAGAAATCTTAGTCGAATCAGAAAGCGTTATAGGCTCAATGTTGTACATGATTGATAGTGAAGCTTGTACTTGGCTCATTTCCATGATAGAAGGTTCACCATGTCCTTGAAGTAAACCTATTGTTGCTTTGTCTGTAACAGAAAGCTTCTTGATGGCCGTAGAAAGTGCATATTCCATAGCACCACCCGGTTGAATGAAAGGAATGATTTCTTTTGCTTCGCCAAGTTCCACTATTGCACCCATGTATGCTTTTTGTTGTTTAACCTGATCTTTTTCTCTAACATTGATCATGACGGGCTGAATTCCATTTTGATTTGCCTCTTTTTCAATTTCTTCATCCTTGTTGGGATTTAAAAAACTATAGACAATATTTCGATTGGAAAGATTTTCATATTCAACCAGAATTTCTTTGAAATCTTTTTCTGTTTTAGCAATATCGGGCGGCAAACCTTCAGAAAAATAGGCTTTGATGGTTATTGGTTCTTTAATTTGTTTAAGAATCTTTTTGCTCGCATTGCTCAAGGTGTATTGACCATTCTCTGTAAGATCTACACGCAAGAACAATTCTCTGGAAATCAGATTCAGAAATATAATAATTCCGATAACCAGTAGTATGGTGATATTTAGTTTTTTCTTCATATTCTTTTAGGTAATAATGGATATGTTATTTCTTATTTTTCAATATTTCGTTTCATCAATGATACTTCACTTAAAAATAGTCCAATGACAATGATAGAACCAAAATAGATTAAATCTTTTGTATCTATAACCCCTCTTGCAATGCTTTCGAAGTGAACAGGAACGCTCAAATAATAAAAGAATTCTCCAAATTTTCCCGTGATAAAGAAAGATAGCACATAAAAAACTACGTGAAACATAACATTGATAAACAATGCAATGAGGAAAGCAACTATCTGGTTACTGGTTAAGCTGCTTGCAAACAAACCGATGGAAGCATAAGCGGAAGACATAAGAATAAGTGCAAAGTATCCACTAAGAATTGCTCCATGATCCACATTTCCAATAGATGCAAGCGAAAAATAATATGGCAAAGTGAAGGCAAATGCAATGCAGAGCAATAATACTATGGATAAGAATTTGCCAACCACGACCTGTCTGTCTGTTGCCGGTTTTGTGAGGAGAAGTTCAATGGTTCCCGACTTTTTTTCTTCCGCAATTAGGCGCATAGTGAGTGCAGGAATAATGATAAAAAGCACAATATTGGGAATACCAAAAATGCTTAAAAAAGGGCTCAAATTGGCTTGACCACTCATGAGAATATCGTTGCCATAAAGCCAGGTAAAAAACCCGCTTACGCCTAAATAGGCAACTAATAAAATATAGGCTATCAAGGAATTGAAAAATGAATTCAATTCTTTTGTAGCAATGATCCAAATGGGTTTCATACTTTTATAAGGGTATTTATTGTTTGAATAATTTACTTATTAATCGTTAATTCTCTGAATACATCTTCAAGTTTGGTTTCTACAACAGTCATTTCTGTAAGAACCCACTGATTTTCAGCACACATTTTAAATATATCTCTTTTGCTCGAAATATCAGGGCGACTTTGAATTTCAAAACGGTTTTGATTTCTATCAGCAAAATCGACCATCGCTACAGTTGCAAGTTTTTGTAACTCTTGAAAGATTTTGTTGGGCTCGCCATCTTCAATTCTCGCAAAAACAACTTCTTGATTTGAAGATTGTTTTCGAAGTGATTCTGCTGTACCATTCGCAACAAGTTTTCCTTTGTTGATGATCATAATTCTGTCGCAGGTTGCTTCAGCTTCCTGGAGAATGTGTGTGCTGAGAATAACCGTTTTTTCACGCCCCAACTCCCTTATCAATTTTCGGATTTCGACAATCTGGTTTGGGTCTAAACCTGAGGTAGGTTCGTCTAAAATTAAGACCTGAGGATTATGAATCATAGCCTGTGCAAGACCTACTCGTTGCCTGAAACCTTTAGAAAGTTCTCCGATTTTTTTATGCTTTTCTACGTTAAGCCCGGTTATGCGAATCATCTCCCTTACCCGCTCATCGATTTCTGCTTTTGAAACCCGTTGTAATTTTGCAACAAATTCCAAATAGTCAATCACTGGCATATCCAAATACAATGGATTATTTTCAGGTAAGTAACCAATGAATTTTTTTATTTCATCTGGATCTTCTGCAATCGACTTTCCACCGATCCTTATTTCGCCTTCTGTTATCGACAGATAACTGGCAATCATTCGCATGGTAGTAGTTTTTCCCGCACCATTGGGTCCCAGAAAACCTACAATTTCCCCTGTCTTTACTTCGAACGAAATGTTATCAACCGCTTTTTGAAAGCCGTATTTTTTCGTTAGGTTTTTTATACTTATTTCCATAGTTAAAAGTATCAATCAATTGTTATATTATTAATACATAATTGATTAAATGTATTGTTTGTAAGATTTCAATTCGCAAATATGTATCGAAAAGAAAAATCATGCAAGAGTAGTCATTTTATTAATAGTGAAAAAATGTTAAAGGTATAATTTCTTAATTCCTGAAGCTGTGTTTAAATATCAGGAGTTTATCAAAGTTTATCCGCAAACATAATTACTGCATTTTTTCGGAATGACTTAATTCATCATTATTCATTTTTCTAATTCCTAATTGAAAAATTTCTAATTTTTTTAGACTTAATTTTCTCAGTCCTTTTGTATTGAAACATAAGAACCAAAAATTCAAGAATATAATAACGACATGGGTTTTTTAGAATTGTCCAAAATAACTGACAGATTGCGTTGATTCTTTCTAAATAATTGAACTTGATGAAACAAAATGGTAAAGGCAAAATGAAAGTTGAACACTAAGAATTTATCTTCTTTGAATTGCCTATATTCCATAAAAATCTTTCCAATAATACCTTGTTAAATAAAATATAAAAATTGTTATTTAATTAAAATATAAACATTTAAGACATGTTAATATCTTTTTTAATAAAAATAATTTTGTATTTTAAATATAATTGCTTAGCTTTGCCCATGTTATAAAAAAACATTCATTGGAAGCAACAAAGCAAATAACATCATTCGCAAAAAAGATCGAACAACTTATTTCACACAATCGTCTGAATCAGGCATTGAATGAATTTATGGCTATTCTGAATCTTTGTCGTTCTGCACATCCGGATTCAAATTTGGATGTGAAAGATCTGAAAAAGCAAATTATTTTGCTTTCGGGTCGTTATCATGAATTAGCGCACAGAGCACGCTGTAAAAGTATTGATAATCAAAATGTTTTAGTGGAAAGAAATCAAATTTCATGCGCACTTCTCGAAATAATTGAATGTATTTCCCACTACCCTAATTTTGAGAAGTTTCTATTAGAAATTGATGAAAATATGGTAGATAGTTCGTACGAACTCATCGAAAAGTCAGATACTGATGGATTATCTGGCATTATTTTCAACAATGAATTGGGTGACATAATTTCGGAAGCACCCGATTATGTACCCGTTTTTATGCGGGAAGATATTGACAATGAAATTGATTTTGACGATCCTCTTATGGTTTGGTGGAATGGCTTAAGTTTTGAATGGAAAAGCTTAATTTCTAAAAAGCTAAACTTAAATCAGGTTTCAAGTTCCTCTGATCTCGACAAAATGAATTCCATTGAAAAATTGGACTTGTCGTTTAATCAGAATATCAGAACATTAGAGCCTATTAGAAAATTGGAGAATTTAAAAAATCTAAATTGTGCGGGTACAAAAGTATTCAACCTTTCTGCCTTGGAAAGCACTCCCAACTTAGAGATTTTATGGTGTTTTGATAGTTTTATAGATTCATTAGAACCCTTGACCCAACTCAAAAATTTAAAAGTCCTGGACTGTTCCAATACCCAAATAAAAAATTTAGAGCCGCTGCGCAACTTGAAGAATCTTGAGGTTCTGGTATGTTCATCGAATCAGCTTTCGAGTATTGAACCTCTGATCCATCTGCCATCCCTAAAAAGCCTTTCTATCGATATTGATCATTTCGATAAAAAAGCTATTCGATCATTCAAAAGACTAAAACCGTCATGCACAGTTCTATAATTGAATTACAGTTCATTCTATGGCAAAGTTTCTGTTTAACAAATCGATAACTTCTTCAATTGTTAGATTGTATTGTTCACCATTACTCATGTCTTTGATGTTGATTTTATCGTCTAATATTTCGGTTTCACCCAATAACGCAGTAAAAGGAATACCTTTCTTGTCGGCATATTCCATCTGCTTTTTGATTTTTGCGTTATCTGGATAAAGTTCTGCATTGTATCCAGAATTTCTAACTTTTTTAAGCCAACTCATGCATGCAATAGCTTCTTTATCGCCAAAATTGATAAAAAGGATATGCGATGAACTTAAAAGCTGTTCGGGATAGAGATTTAGCTGGTTCAATGCATCATAAATCCTGTCTGCTCCGAAAGAAATTCCAACACCAGACATATTTTTCAGTCCAAAAATTCCTGTGAGATCATCGTAACGGCCTCCTCCACAGATACTACCAATATGTACCTTATTCGATTTTATTTCGAAAATGACACCTGTGTAATAATTTAACCCACGCGCTAAGCTAAGATCTAATTCTATTTCTGTTTTTATATCAATTTCTTTACAAAACTTCAATATTCTCTCGATTTCTTCGATTCCTTTGAGGCCAATTTCTGAAGTTTTTAGTATTTTTTTTAAATCTGCCGCTTTTTCTTCGTTGGTTCCTGTAAGTTCTATTATGGGTAATATTTTTTCAATATCTTCATCACTTAACTCTTTTGTTTTGAGTTCTTCCACAACTTTTTCAAGGCCAATTTTTTCTAATTTATCAATAACAATGGTGATATCTGTTATTTTTTCAGGCTTGCCAATCAATTCGGCTATTCCTGTCAGAATTTTTCTATTGTTGATTTTTATTGTAACTGCTAAATCCAATTTTGTGAAAACATCTTCTACGATTTGAATAAGTTCTACTTCATTGAGCAAAGAATCACTTCCTATGGCATCCACATCACATTGGTAGAATTCTCGATACCTGCCTTTTTGCGGTCTATCTGCACGCCAAACCGGCTGAATCTGATACCGCTTGAAAGGAAAGGCCAAATCATTGCGATGCTGAACCACAAAACGAGCAAAAGGAACTGTCAGGTCGTATCGTAGTCCTTTTTCGCAGATTCTGGAAGATAATTTTACAGTTTCCAACTCGTTAGATGGGGTCAATTCTTTGGGATCGATTCCATTGACAAAGTTACCGGAATTGAGTATCCTGAAAAGTAATTTATCACCTTCTTCGCCGTACTTTCCCATGAGGGTTGTAAGATTTTCCATGGCAGGGGTTTCGATGGGTAAGTAGCCATATTTCTGAAATACATTTCGAATAGTGTTGAAAATGTAATTTCGACAAACCATTTCACTGGGTAAAAAATCTCTCGTTCCTGATGGAATTGACGTTTTTTGTGACATAATATTTTGGGATTATTTCATTATTTTACAAAGAAAATTCCGACAAAAATAGTAAAATACCTGTGATAATCCAATGTTTTTGCATTATTATTGAAGAAAGTTATAAAAACGATTCGTTTACTTAATATTATTCCGATTCAGTAGGTTTTACTATACTTGATAACTGGTTATAATATGCTAATCTTCAATATTATACGATGAATTTATTCATTTCCTTACATGAAATCGGTTTTATTTTTCACATAATTATTTAGAATTGTAAATTTACCACAAGAAATTATTGCACAGAGTTTCACGAAGAATGCATACGAGTTTCACAAAGAAAAAATAATCATCGACTGACCAATTTCGATATAAATAAAACACTTACTAGGCCCCTACCTTCGCTCTTCCTTTGCTGGTCATGTTATCTAAAACTAAGTCAAGTTTATTAACAATTACCTCAAAACCTTGTTCATATCTTTCTTTGATAAAATTTGTGTAGCATTTTTTCAACTTTGCAATGTATTAATAATCAATGTTATATAATAGTTGGTTAAATCATCCTAAAACATCATGAAAAACATTTCAATCCTTATAATGGTAAATGGTTAATGAAAAGCTCAAAATCAAGGCACACATCGAAGGTATGGCGTATGAGCGGGCAGCGAAGATAATGGATCGCGTAATTCCTTGCTGACCAGCATAATTAACAGATCTTGTAGATACACAATATATTACGTATAAGCAAAAATTTACGGTAAATTATTATAAAATGAGGCTTTCAGAATGAAGTAAAGCAATCTGTCAATTATTTTGGACAATTTGTGAAAAACTCTGGCTGTTATTATATTCTTGATTTTTTGTTACTTTTTTTATCAAGCAAAAAGTAAGAAGAAAAACAAAAAGCAATGTAAAAATTAGCACTTTCCGGAACTTTGCCAAAGTGAAAAAACTTTGGCAAAGTAACCCGGATTTTTCCAAATCAAGGCAACCAATCAACGGAACACCGCTGGAGCAAGTAACAAAGATAATGGATCACATAATTCTTTGCTACCCTGCTGGAATATAATATTCGTATTTCTAAATTGTTGATTTCAGCAGATTGGTTCGTTACCACCGAAAAGACTTAACCGCTTCGAAGAGCGCTAGAATGTTTTCTATAGGCGTATCAACTTGTATATTGTGAGCTGGAGCAACAATGTAGCCACCACCCTTACCAAGAATCTCTGCCCTTCTATATACTTCATCTTTAATGCTTTGTGGGTTGCCATTGGGCATTAAATCCTGAACATCAATACCACCAAAGAAGCTAAGATCTGCTCCAAAGTTTTTCTTCAGATACTCTGGATTCATCCCTTTTGCAAGGGGTTGAATCGGGTTTAAAATATCCAATCCAATTTCGATGAAATCGGGTATGATTTCCAAAATGCTTCCACAGGAATGCCATGCAATTTTTATTTCAGGATTTACGGCACGAAATTCTTCAAACATCTTCTTTATTCTGGGTTTAAAGATCCTTCTCCATGTTTCTGGATCCATGATCATGCTTTGCTGGGAGCCAAAATCATCGCCAGCCCAAATCACATCAGCCCCGATTCGGATCAATTCCTTTCCTGTTTCTGTATTGATGTATGCAATTTTGTCTAGCAGGGGCTCAAGGTATTCCGATTCGAGCATTAAATCTGTAAATAATTTTTCTAATCCTGTCAGATACCATGCTGTTTCAAAAATGCAGGTTTCTAAATCTGCAACAATAGCAAAGTCCGATTTATACTTCTCTATATTTTGGCAGGCAACATCAAATCTCCCTTCGGCAAAGGGGTCTGGAAAATCGTAGTTTTCAATATCAGAAACAGTTTGTGCGTTGCAAAGTGGAAACGCAAAAAACTCATTATAAATTCCGGCATTTTTAAATTTCATACCCCACTCATTGGTCATAATTCCATTGGAATCGGTGATGGTTGGTTTGCTTTTTGGCGCACATGCAGCAATCCCTACACAGTCGTTCCCCAAGTAGGTCAAAAGCTCCGGATGTGATATTCTTGTGGACAACAAAGAATCATAAGGCTCTTCATATTTCAAACCTAAATGTTTTGACAGTTTTTCTGCTACTTGTGGAGTTAAAGTTGCAAATATTGGCAGACGATCTGTCTGTTTTTTGTTAATTGTTGTTAGTACTCGTTCCCTTGAATTCATTCTATAATATTTTATTATGAAATTTTTGTACAATAGGATTATCACAAATAAATTAGTTTCTTATTGTTTGTAAAATTAGTATTTTATAGTCGGTATGCAGGAGTTCATTTCGGAAGAGAGGATGAATTTCTACATATCATTTCGGAAATGATTTTGTCGATATTCTGTGGGAGAAAAACCGGTATGTTTTTTAAATAATTTGGAAAGATATTCCGGGCTTTCGAAGCTAAGCATATAAGCAATGTTCGAGATGGTCATCGTTGAGTTTCTTAAATAACTGCTTGCGATTTGGATTTTCATTTTTTGAATGTAAGCCAAGGGTGCAATGCTAAGGTATTTATGAAATAAAAATCTGAGGTTTCTGCTTGAGGTATTGCAAGCTATGGCTACATCAACCACCTCTATTTTCTGAAACTTTGTTTTATCAATGTACTCTATTGCATGCTTAATAACGGGATTCGCATTAGAAATTTCTTTATAAATATCGTTCAAATATCTATAAATGAGTATAATTAGCTCAATGTATTTTATTCTGGACAATATTTCGTAATGGATTTCTTTTCTATTGAGTTCTTCTACGGTTTTTTCGATGCATTCAACCAGTTTGTTGTCGTCATGAATTTTTAAATATTGTCGATTTGTATTTTGGATTGCAAGTAACACCGGACTTACATTTATACTATCATATTCCTCTGGATTCATTTCATTTAGAATATTGAATTCCAGTTGCACAAGCGTTGCTGGAGCATTATCAACCACAAAATAATGCGGTATGTTCGGAAATATAATCATGCAATCATTTTTTCTGAATTCAACCGTTTCATCACCAAATATGAGCTTACATTTACCCTTTTTTACATAATTTATCTCAATATCGGAATGATGGTGAGGACCAAATTTATAGTCTGCAGGGTAATTTTTGATTTCAAAAATTTTTGCCACAGGCATCCTGCATGTATCCGAAAGAATTTGAAAAACCTGATTAAGAGAAATCATCTTGGGTGCTCTATTAAAATAACGAATTATTCCACTAATTTAACCAATGTTGCATTGCCTCTTTTAAATTAAAAAAGGGTGTGATATTTTTGCAAATATTTATAAAAAAAAGCACAATGAGTACATTAAAATTTGGAGCCCATATTTTTTTATGGATTGACCAATGGAATGAAAAAAATTATTTCCTAATGAAACAAGCCAAAGATTTAGGATTAAATGTTTTAGAAATAGCAATAGGCAATGACGTATTTTTTGATCATGAAAAAATAAAATTGTTGGGAAAAGATTTAGGAATGGAAATCGTTGTAAGTCCGGGTGGAATTTGGCCCAACGAAGCTGATATTTCATCCGATAATCCAGAGCACAGAGCATTTGGGCTGGAATGGCACAAAACATGGATAGATAATGCCTCAAAAGCAGGAGCAATTGCATATACAGGCGCTATCTATGGCCATCCGGGTCGCGTGGAAAAGCGCCGACCTTCTCAGGATGAGTGGAACAGAGCAATCGAAAACCTAATTATTTTAGCTGAGTTTGCTGAAACTCGAAATGTAAAACTTGTGTTGGAACCTATGAGTCATTTCAGAACCAACTTAGTGAATACATTATCGCAAGTTTATAAAATGTTGGATGATGTGCATCACGATAATTTATACGCACTGATTGATACTTATCATTTGGCAACAGAAATTCGCGAGTTTTCTACAGGAATAAAACTTCTTTCTGACAAAATATGGGGTATTCATGCCTGCGAAAATGACCGGGGGGTTCCCGGCAATGGACTTATCCCTTGGAAAAAGATTTTGGAAGAATTGAAAAGCCTAAACTTCCAAGGATATTTTATCTTTGAATCTTATAATTCTACTATTCAGGATGGAAATTTTGCCTATTCACGGGGCATGTTTCATCATGTTTGTCCGGATGGAAATGAATTTGTGAAACAAGGAGCATCATTCATTCAAAATATGTGGGATTCTATTTAAATTTGCAACATTATGGTTTATACTCTGGGCGAAACAACGTATGATATTATTTTTAAGAATGGCAAACCGATTGATTCTAAAATTGGGGGTTCTACGCTAAACACCTCAATATCATTGGGTAGGCTGGGTGTAAAACCTGCTTTTGTTAGCGAACTGGGCTATGATCAGTTGGGGCGTATGTCATTGGAATTTCTCAAGGAAAATGGCGTTCAAACGCAATTTGTACAAATATTTGAAGGAAATTCAAGGGTTGCACTGGCATTTTTGGATGCAAGCAGCAATGCAAGCTATAGTTTTTATCAGGCAAGCGGCAAAATTTCGGCTTTTCAATGGCCTGAATTGAACACAAATGATGTAATTCTTTTTGGATCATCCTTTGCTACCAAGGACGAAAATCGTTCGTCCTTGATTTCGTTTCTTCAAAAGGCAAAAGACTTGGGTGTAACCATCATTTACGATCCCAATTTCCGAAAAGGGAATTTGGATTCGAACCCAATGCTAAAGCAAAAAATCATGGAAAATATTCAATTGGCTACGATTGTCAAAGGTTCTGATGAAGATTTTTTTCATATTTGGGGATCTAACGATCCCGCTTTTGCTTACGGAAAAATCAAAGATTTGGGTTGCGAAAATTTGATTTATACTGCAAGTTACAAAGGTGCATGGCTTTTTTCCGGTAGTTTAATTAAAACTTTTGATGTACCTGTCATTGTGCCTGTAAGCACTATTGGTGCGGGTGATAATTTTAGTGCGGGAATTATTTATACAATTGAAAAATTGAGGAAAATAGGAATTCAATTAGCCGATTTTACAGAAAAACAGTGGGCTGAAGTAATTCAGAATTCAATATGTTTCTCTCAGCATGTTTGTATGCATTTTGATAATTATTTGTCTGTTGAATTTGCTTCTCGATTTTATATATCTTGATTTCAGAACTACTAATCATCAGCCTATGCATTTATGCACGGGAAGCCAGACAATTCTGAAAAATCCATGCCGTTATTGTACTCTATATTTTTTATTACTTTTTTATTATGAAAAAATTTAGAAGAAATAATACTTTTCGATTTACCTTAATTTAGTTAAACAAAACAATAGTAATGTTTGCAAGTATATTATGGTAAACTCCATAAATTTAAACAAAGTTTTCAGTAGTTCTGTATTTGTTTATCGTAAATTCAATCAAATATTTATGTAAAAAGAATTAGCCCATCTGCACAGTAGATGAAATTACTTTTGTTTATTTTTCTTTAGAATATTTTGCTGATACCGGGTTTGTGCTATATCAATAACAATAATAATGACCAGTATGAAATAAAAAGTTGCCTTGCTCATTGCAACAATTTCATTGCCAAATATCTTTAGATGCGCAAGGTGTCCCGCTTCCGAAAGCAGCATGATCCCGATCAAAAAAAGTATGAATAGACCTAATATTTCAAATTTCTTATGCTTATGCAAAAATTGAGATACTTTATCAGAAAGCCACATCATTAAAATTCCACTCACAATAATGGAAATGACAATCGCCAGAACGTCCTTAGTAACAGCCATAGCTCCCAAAATTGAGTCAAATGAAAAAACAAGATTCATAATAACAATCATTGTGATTACCGAAGTAAGCGATGCGGCTTTTTTAGGAGCAGAGCTATTTTCATCTTCCAGAGCCATCATGTGCCAAATTTCTTTGATGGCTGTATAAATAATAAAACCACCTCCAACGAATACGATTATGGAATGAAAATTGAATTTACCTTCGAAAACTCGATCCCATTGGATAGAGAACAAGGGATCAGAAAAATGGCCGATCAAGGATAAAATCAAAAACAATAATCCAATCCGCAAGATTATGGCTATGCCAATTCCAATTTTTCTGACAAAATTCTGCTTTTCCTCAGGTGCTTTTTTCGATTCTAATGAAATATACAAAAGATTATCGATACCTAAAACTGCCTGCAATACAATAAGCATGAGCAGTGTGAAAATATACTGTATTACCATTTTGGTTTATTTTATTTGAAATAAAGTGTGGCAAATATAGGAATAATTTTGATATTTTGAAACATGTTAAAGGAATAATATGAATTGAATTTTCTGAGTAGTTATTGAGATACTTTTAAAATGTCCTTTATGTAATTTTTTTTGAAGTTGGGTCTTTGAATTTCGAAGTCAAACCAATAATATAGAGGTTCTTGTAATCCAATCTTATGCATGAAATTTAAAACGGATTTTCTTAAACCAAAAGCAAAGCGATCATAATCAAGATTCAACTGATCTGAATGTTCTACATCATTATTGATGAAGTCGCTTATAACCAAATCTTTATTAATGCAAATGCCTTTAGATTCAGGATTTATGAAATCTGAACAGTATCTTGTAATCGTATATTTATGCCAAAATGCTGATTGTAAAATTCCTTCAGCAAACAATTGTCTTACAATTTCTAAACTATCAATCAATTGCTGTTCTGTTTGGTTCGGAATTCCAAAAATTAAATAAGCATGGCTTTTAATGTGGCATTTTCTGAAGTTATTCAAAACGATTGTTGCTTGTTGAATATCAATACCTTTATTAATTGTTTTTAATAATTTATCATGAGCGGCTTCCAATCCACCGCTTACCGCAATGCAGCCAGCTTTGGACATAAGTTGGCAAAGCGAAAGATCAAAGCTTTTTTCAAATCGAATGTTAGTCCACCAGGTTATTTTTATATTTCTTCGAATCAATTCATTACAAACCGAACGAATAAGTGCAGGCGGCGCAGCTTCATCCACAAAATGAAAACCGTTTTCCTTTGTTTGATGAATGATAGCAGAAATTTTATCTACAACATCGTTAGCCATACCACTATCATAACGCTGTATGTAATCCAATTGCGTATCACAAAAAGAACATTTAGCCCAGTAACATCCGTGCGCCAATACAAATTTATTCCATCGTCCGTCGTTCCACAATCGAATAACCGGATTCAACATTTCTATCATGGAAAAGTATTGATCCAGGTGAATACCATTATAATCGTAAATTCCTGTATTTATGTGTTTTACTAAAGAAATATTATTATTGTGCGCAAAATGTACATTTCCGTTTATATCTTTGAAAAAAGTTTTATATAATGATGATTCATTGACTTTTCCTTGCATAAAATCAAGAAGTGGAAGGATGCCTGTTTCTCCATGATCTAAACATATAAAATCAAAATAGTGGAAAATATTTGGATTGGATATTTCACGCATAGAAGTATTTACAAAACCACCACCTGCTATTATTTTTATACTTGGAAAATTGATTTTAATCCTTTCTGCACCCCTGAATGCAAAGAACAAATTTCCAGCAAAAGGTATAGTAAAAGCTACAATATCTGGTTCAAAGTGCTTGATTCTTTCATCTAATTTTTGAAGTGCAATTCTTTCAACTACAGTATGATTTTGTTTTAGTAAGGATTCAAAATCATTGAAACTTTGATTTTCATTTACAACTTTTTCTGCATAGCGGCTCATCCCAAAATTAGGATCTACCAAATATTGAATCAAGTCGCATATTTCCTCCAGAAAAATGGTAGCAAGATATTTTGCACTATCATAAATACTATTGTAATCCAATAATTTAATGGATTCCTTCAGTTGATGATATCGATTTCCTTTAGGAAGGTATTCTTTCTTAATAATGTTATGAGCCAAAGTTGAGTTTTTTCCTTGTAAAAATGCAACAATGGATTCTACCAATTGAATATATTGGTCTTTATGCTGTATTGTTTTATCAATCTGTTTATTAATTGTAAATTCCTTTGCATCGATTACACTGAAAACAGTTGTCAGAAAATCGGAAGTAAAGATACTGAGATTGGTTTCCAAACTCCAATCGAATTGTTCTACTTCGTACTCTTTTTGCCTTAAGTATCCCGCTAAAGCTAATGTTGCGGGGTAGGGGGTATTCACCTGAACAAAGGGAGGTGTTATTAAGAATATTTTCAATGTAAATTCAATTTATGGTAAATTTTTGGCCTACGAATTTATTCATCTATCCCGACAATTCTTTCTACTTTATTTTTGCGAATGAAACGTTTAATAATTTGTTGAGTATCATGATTATCTTTCATACTTTTTATACAATCATTAAGCAATTCGAGATTGCCACCGATCTCATCTAAATCGGCATAACCAAAACCTACATATTTGCCGTTGGCTATCCGCACGATGGATTTTTCCGAATTATTTCGTCCCTTATCTATTAAATAACAATTCTTTAACTTTCTCTGATATTTACCCAATGCTTTGACAAAACGTTTATTGTACTGCCTCACATCTTCTTTGCCGGTGCAAGCCCCATTGCAGAATCCAATTTGAAACTGAAAACATTGACCTTCTGAATCATATAGACCGCACAATTTCTGACAAAGTTTATAAGATTCACATATTTTAAAAAGAAATTTCTTGGCAGCTTCTTTATTTTTAAATGAGATCATCGGGATATCAATCTCATCCAATTGAACTATTTTAAGCGTAAAATAACCCTGTGCGTTTTTAGTATTTTTTATGCCCCAAACATTCATGGCACGTCGTTGTGCTCTGTTAAAAATTGGTTTATGATGTTTAATTTCCTGAGATTCCAATAATAGTGCAATCAATTCACTACCTGTCACTTCATAATCAACAGAACAAATTAAGCTTTGCATTTTTTTTGATCGTTTTGTTTTAAGATTTGTTAAATGCGTTGTTACCCGATTTTTAATATTTTTACTCTTGCCAATATATATGATTTCATGTTTCTCATTCAAAAGATAGTAAACTCCGGTAGTTTCTGGTAAATTCTTTGTTAGTTTTTTATAGGGTTCGATATCATGCGAAGGATCAATAATGGTATTTATAAAAAGGGAATTCTTTTTCAAATTATCCTGATAAATAATATGTTTAAGCAAAAGAACCGTAGCATAAGCATCGCCAGAAGCACGATGTCGATTTCGAATATTTATACCCAGATCATTGCAAATATTGCCAAGGCTATAGGATTTGTGGCCTGGCAATACTTTACGGCTGAGTTTTACAGTGCAAAGTGTTTGCCTCTGAAAATCAAAGCCTAACTGTTCGAATTCTGTTTTGACAAAACTATAATCAAATGAAGCGTTGTGCGCAACAAAAATCCTGTTTTCTGTTATTTCGACTATTTGTTTTGCTATTTCAAAAAATTTTGGGGCATCTTCGACCATTTCATTGGTAATACCTGTCATCTGGGTAATGTAGGGTGGGATTCTTCGTTCAGGATAAACCAATGTTTCAAAGGAATCGATGATTTTTTCACCATCAAAAATGTAAATAGCAATTTCTGTTATTTTGTTTGTTTTCGGGCTTCCGCCCGTAGTTTCAATATCAACAACGGCATACATCAGGCTGTAACAATTTTAGCTTTTTCAGGAGCTACGCCAATTGTGGCTATAGAACCCGAATTGAATTTTATAAAATCACGGTCAACACCATCTGAAAAAATAATTCCATTTTCAGGCATCATAGATTCAAGAACCAATGAATTGCTGGCATCTATAACACCTGCTGTCAGATTAATCTGGGAATGTTTGCTGAGAAATGGTTCGCGTACAATGAAAAGAAGTTTCGAGTCGCCCCAGTTCAATTGAAAACCTTTGTTGGATACTGGATTCTTCAACAAAGATTCGTTGATTTTGTTTGCCATATTAATTAATGAACTCATCCAACCCGTTGATCCTGCGCCAGTAGAAACAATTATTCCGCTGGATGATTGGTTCTCTTTCTGACCCAAAAATTCAATTCTGTATCGGGCAGAAATATGAGAAGCCGGTCCGATAAACAAATCATTAAAAGCAAGAAGTCTTTGGCCATCATTGAGTTTTGCCTCTGCCATGGTTACTTCTTTGTAGTTGAAATTATTCTCTAAAACACGGATGAGTGCGGTTTCAAAATTATCGGGTCTGAAAGGCAACAAAGCTCCATCGTAGCGATTTACATCGGGATTGATCGCAATGATAGGCAAAGAATTCACATATTTGGCTGTGTTTGCTACCAAACCATCCTGACCAATTACAATAACAATTTCGTTTTCACTGAATAAATAATTGGTTAAATAGCTTTTCTCGATTACTTTAACTTTGGTGTATCGTGAAATTGTACTTTTAACTTTTTCAAGACCGATAAAAAAAGAATCATGCTCTGTTTGATAATCTTTAAAACTATCATCTTTGGCGGCTTTCATTGCCTTAGGAGAAGGAGCTTCCTTTTTAAATTTTGATGCTTTTGCTAATTCGTTGAGCGCTTGTTGCTCGATATAAAATTGTGCTTGCCCCTTGGTATTAAACTGTGCTTCAAGTCTTTCGAGACGAGTTTTATTTACGACAATGACTACACTATCAAATTTGGAACTTTTCATTCGCAAATAGTTTTTTTTTATAAAATTCGAACACCTTTTTTGGTGAATATGAATAACTTATTCCCTCAAAAACAAAAATCTAACACAAAGAAAAAAAAAAAAAAAATTGTAAAACTTTGTGTTAAAATCTTTTTGTTTTGATAAGTAAACGTATTATTTGTGTTAGTAACATTGAGTCATTATTCAAAAAATTTGCATTAGAAATTGTGTTAAACTATCATTTTAAACTTGATTATTACTATGTTGCATGATAGTTTCCAGCAAGTCAGGTGAAATATTTAAATTTCCTATTTTTTGTGCGTTGTTGGCTAATTCTCTAAATGCAAGAGAAATATTTTGTGCAGCATCATTCTTTCCTGGTTGCAACGCCAAGAGGGTTCTCCAATCTATATCTTTGAAAGGTTTCAATGTTGTTGAAATAACAAATCCTTTTGCTTCGGCAGAGATCTTTTCGTTTTCAGATTGAATTTCAACAAGCTTTTTCTTTTGTTCTTCGATAATAAGATCGGTTTGCATGTGCATTTCTTTGAGTTTTCTTTGATGTTCGGCATCTGATATGTCGCCTTCCATTCTCTTTTTTGCTACGGAAGTATCCGCATCAATTCGCATTTCACGGATCTTTCTATCATTTTGCTCTTTCAATACATCGGATTCACTTTTTTTCAGCATAATTTGCTTTTTCTTTTCCTCTACTGCAATTTCCGTATTGAGTTCACTTTCCTTAATAACTCGCTCTTGTTCAACGGCAAAATTTCTTCTTTCGTAAATTGAGAGGTCGGCTTCTTTTTGCAAAGTTTCACGGGTTTTGGCTTCCAAGGCTTTTGCCATTGATGGATCGGGACGAACCGCTATAATATTAACACTTATGGGTTTAATACCGAGCAATTCTACCGCTTTTGAAACACTCAATCCTTCTATGATTTTTTCTTCAATTAGTTTGGCACTTCCAATGGCGGATTTTATCTCAATACTTTTTATAAATGATGAGGTTGCTGTTTGCGCCTCATTGATCAAGCGTTGACTGAGTTTTTCAGAGTTATCTTTTTTATACAAGCCATCGTCATCTACTGTAAAATCAAGCAATTCTGCTAATTGCTTAGGATTCATGACCTGATAAGTGATTTGTCCTTGGATGGAAATTGTTTGGTAGTCTGCAGTTACTTCGTTGAAAATGAACTGAACATCATCACTACCGCACGGAACAGCTACAATTGAGGAATTTGGCGAATAATAATAAAAAGATAAACCTCGACCTTCTCGCTTTACCCTACCACTTGAATAGTGTAAAACATAGTAGCTTGAATCAAATTTTATGTGTTTTATTCCCAGCATAATCACAAGAATTAAGGGTTAATAGAAGAAAAACCATAATTGAATAATGCGCTTCCTTTTATATTTCAATCCAATAGCAAAAACATGCAAGCAAAACAGATTGAAATTTCATGGATTCTGAGCAAAACTATTCACTACAAATATAAATATTTATTTTGAAATAAAAACATCCTGTTTGATATGTTCAACAAGAGTTTTGGTATTTTATTGTTATCTAATATCTTGGATCTTTAAGAATAGGCATTTTTGCCATTTTATCTACAGTCATAGAGGGAAACCCGTATTCCTCTGTGATCTTGCCCTTTAAAAGATAAATGCCATAACCTGCAAAAGGATAATTTTTTAAGGAATTTGGAAAATGAACAGTATCAAAGAATTCGCCATCAGAATCAATAAAAGTTCCAAATTGCATAATTTCCTTTTTAATCGTCCAAACATATTTTGTTGTCACCAATAAACCCAACATTCTGGGCGATTTTCCAATATGTTTCAGCATTTCTTTTGCTTTGATTTCGCCTCGAAATTTTGTTTGTAAAAGCTCAAAATATGTTAAGGAAACAGGGAAACCCAATAGCTCAATTTCATCATAAGTATCTTCGATTTCAGAAGAATACATTTGAGGGAGTGAATATTTAACAGATTGCGTTTCAAAAAGCATTCTTGTTTTTGATTCGCGTTTCGATTTCTTAAGATAAAGATGTGTTTCCCAGAGCAAAATGGATTTTGATTTTTCTGTAAATCGAAAAGCCCCAATTCTAATCAGCAAAATAATTTGTTCTATGCCGGGTCTCAGCCGATTGATAAAATCTTCAATCCCAGAATAAGATCCATTTTGATTCCTTTCTTCGATAATTCTTGCGGCAAAATTTGTTTCAAGATTGGAAACATGCACAAACCCGATATAAATATTTTTTCCAAGAATACAAGTATAAATTTCACTATGATTTACGCAAGGTAAAAGAATATTTCCACCCAAAATTCTTGCTTCATGAAAATAAACCCAAGTTTTGTAAAAGCCTCCAAAATTGTTGATTACCGCAACCATAAATTCAAGTGGAAAATGAGCTTTCAAATAAAGACTTTGGAAGCTTTCGGCTGCATAAGATGCGGAGTGTGCCTTGGAAAATGAGTATCCGGCAAAAGATTGAATTTGACGCCAAACTTCCTTTATCAATTCATCAGAATAGCCCCTTTGCCGACAATTTTCGTGAAATTTATTTACAATTTGTTCCAGCTCAGATCTATAACGAGGTTTACCACTCATCAAGCGCCGCAACACATCTGCCTCGGCCAAGTCAAGTCCTGCAAAATGGAAACATATTTTCAATACATCTTCCTGATATACCATTACGCCAAATGTTTCTTTCAGTTGCTCCTCCATGATGGGATGCAAATACTTGAACTTATCTGGATTGTGAGATCGAAAAATATATTCTTTCATCATACCCGATTTTGCTACGCCTGGTCTTATGATAGAGCTGGCTGCAACAAGAGTTAAATAATTATCGCATTTTAGCTTTGAAATAAGTCCACGCATAGCAGGACTTTCTATATAAAAACATCCCAAAGCTTTACTCTGCCTCAGAAGTTCAATTGATTTACTGTCTTTCTTAAAGAATTCGACCTGATGAATGTCAATGTTTTTGTTTTGATTTTTGCTCACGATTGAAACGCACTCATTGATATGCCCGATACCCCGTTGGCTTAATATATCATATTTTGAAAATCCATGATCTTCTGCCGTGTACATATCCCACTGTGTAGTTGGAAATCCTTTGGGTGGCAGGTCTAGTGCTGTATAATAGGTTATAGGATTTTCTGTAATCAGTACTCCACCAGCATGAATACTTCGTATGTTGGGAAAATCTTCAATTTTATCAAATAATAATAAAATGTTTTGGGTAATTTCGTTATTGTTTTTTGTCGATAACGGATGATCCACAAATTGATCTATTTCTTCCTTGGGAAGGCCATAAACTTTGCCCAACTCCCGCAAAATGGAACGATCCCGGAAGGTGGACATGGCCCCCAGCAATGAAGCATTGTTGTTCGAATGTTTCTGAAATATGTATTTGTGAACTTCATCCCTGTCTTTCCATGAATAATCAATATCAAAATCCGGTGGACTTGAGCGTTTGGGATTAATAAAACGCTCAAAATATAAATTTAGTTCTATAGGATCTACATCTGTTATTTTCAGGCAATAAGCAACAATGCTATTGGCTCCTGAACCTCTCCCCACGTAATAAAAACCTTTGCTGAGAGAAAATTGAATAATATCCCAAGTTATCAAAAAGTAAGGAGTAAAACCCAATTCAAAAATAACATTCAGTTCTTTGTTTATTCTTTCAAAAGCATAAGAATTATTATTCGGAAATCGATGTGTAAATCCTACCCATGTAAGCTTTTCGAGTAATATTTTGTCTTCAGTAACGCTACCTGTAAATGTTTTCTTGTTTTTGCTTCCGGAACTAAAATCTAAAGAACATTGTTCGCACATTTCTATTGTATTTTTTAGTGCGACGGGATAATCTTTGTAGGTTTTGCAAAATTCCTCCTCACTAAGCAAAATTTCCAGACGATCGGCCATGATGCTTTTATCAATTTTGGATAGCAAAACATTTTGATGAATGGCTTGTAAATGACTATGAATTAGGTAATCAGATTCAAGGAGCAACGTGACAGGATGTAAGATGACAAGTTTCCGGTGATCGTTAAAATGTATGGATGAATAAATTTTTGAAAACTGATTCTTCTTTAATCCGAGAAATTCGTTTGGTAAAAGCTTAGATTCAATCAGATTTTCGAGCGGAAATATTGTGAAGGAATTTTCAAATTCCTGAGGACGTTGTGGATAAGGTATCTGATTGAGATTATGATAACTTACAAAGGAATTGACTTCATGAAAACCTTCAATATTTTTAGCCAAAAGAATGTAAAGTAGTTTTCCTTTATCTCTTATTTCTATTCCGGCAGAAGGAATGATATTGTGCTTTTTACATAACTTTACAAAATCCAGTACACCGGAACTATTGTTTATGTCGGTAAGTGCTATTCTTCTTAAACCTAAATGAAATGCAGCATCGACCAAACTCTCTATGGAAAGAGTGCCATATCGCAGGCTAAAATATGAATGTACATTGAAAAACATTTTTCATTGCTTAAGATTAATCAAAACTCCAAATAAAATTCCTTCGTAAGCTGAATATACTCCATTGAATATGCTTTCCTTGATTCTATTTCGACTACAATTGTTTCTTCAGATATAGATTCGTTTGTATTTTTTCCATAACATAATGCAACCCGATGTGCGTTTTTATAAGGCACTGATTTTATATATAAGCATTTCTGCAAGCATAGTTTTTTTTGCCGTGCGAATGAATCAAATTTAAATTTAGATTCTATCGGCAATAAAACATAGAAAACACCTTGTTCGCTTAAAAGTTTAGATACCGCATCCAAGAGAACCTCAAACTCAAGAGAAACAGTATGTCTGGCTACATTACGTTGAATATTGGGCGATTTCAATGAATTTTGAAAAAAAGGAGGATTGCATATAATTGTACCAAAAAGTATTGTATTTTGAATCATAAAATCCTGAATCGATGTATGTATTGCAAAAATTCTATTACAAAAAATACTATTTTCCGCATTTTCTTTTGTCTGTAAATAGGCATCTTGTTCAATATCTATAGCACAAATTTGTGCTTGAGAATTTTGTGCTGCAATAAGACTAAGTATTCCTGTTCCTGATCCTATATCAAGAATCCAATCAGATTTTAAAAAATGAGCCCAAGCACCAAATAAAACACCATCTGTGCCAATTTTCATGGCAGTTTTATCTTGATGTATGGTAAATTGTTTAAATCTAAAAACGGTATTGGCCATTACATTTTTACGAAAGTAAAACTTTTATTGAAACAATTCGATTCTAATTTGCAAATATAACTACCTGCCTGTAAGGTTGAAATGGAAACATACTTTTCTTGTATTTTATTCTGGTTTGTATCCAGGGTTCTTTGGAACATGGCTTTTCCGCAAGAATTAAAAATGGTCAACAAAATAGGTTCATTGCAAGGTAGTGCTAAAATAAGTTCAAGATATTCAGTTGCAGGGTTGGGATGAAAACTGTAACCTTTTGAACTAATATCATTCGTGTCTATAGCAAAAGGATCAACTTCTAATTCAAAATTTACCTGAATTTGATCTTGGTTTCCTAAAACGACATTCTCAATGGTGTCGTTATAAAATCCAAATGCAGAACAAATTAAAGTATAAGTTCCGGGTTCAATTAAACGAAAGTAAAATCCATCAGATGAATTAGAATATATTTCACTGCTATCTTTGTCGTGATTCAGGATTCTTATTTTCGCTTTTATCGGCTCAGTATCTTGTGCATTGGTAACAAAACCTTTTATTCCATAAAAAGATTGTTTCATGTAACCCATCAATGAATGGTAGTTGTATTTCCAAAGATTAGTGAGTTCATTTGTATATGGTAAATGATTGTTCGATAATTCTATTGTAAGATGGCGAGAGTGCAGGTAATAATTTGAATAATCCTGCAAACCACCCGAAACAACGTACCAGTCAGCTCCATTGGTAATTCCATTATCCAAATAGGTCATATATCCCGGTACTGCATATTTATGAACGGTATCTGCATAAGCTCTCGAAATAGCTTTATACCAATCCATATCTGCGTGCGGTCTGTTATCTGGATAGAGCGGATGCCATACATCCCAAGGATAATTGATAACTTCAACACCACCATGAAGGTTGGCGGCCAAAGAAAAATTGTGTTCTTTCAGAAAACTCATCAAGGCAATCGTTTCTTTTTGCCATGAGCCATTGGGATAATTACCCTCAACAGGATCAGGAAAATTTCTGTTCAAATCATAATTGTTTGAGTTAAATCTCTTTGATACAGAAGTTCCTATCACATTATCGCCTCCTGCATAAGTGCCATCTGGATTAAAGAGGGGGCATATCCATATTTCAAGACTATCTACGACTTGGGTTATTTCTGGATCTGTGCCATAAGCTGTTAGCAATGAATCGATCAAGTGAAGCATCAAGTTGTAACCCCCCGTTTCATTGCCATGAATGGTAGCAAGGTATAAGAATTCAGGTTCAGATTCATCCTCCGCAACCTGATCCGATATTTTGAGACAAAGTAGCTTGCGATTCTTTACACTTGTTCCAAATTCGACCAGTTTACAAAGGTTGGGATAGTTGGCTTGAAAGCCTTCCATCATGCTGACATACTGCTGATACGTTGGGTAGAAATTCCAATCTCCTAAATCTCTTTTTTTCCGGGATGATAAAATCTGATACTCCATTCCCTTCGGCTGCATGACATAAAAGTTCAAGCCCAATTGAAGAAGTTGCTCAAATTTCTGGCTTGAAATATAAATGGTTGCACTATTGCCCGAAATAATTTCGACCGAAATAATGTTTTTGATAGATTGAAGTTGTTCCTGTGAATCAAACTGCACAGAAAGCATAACTTCTCCCTGATCTGCTAATGATTTTAAAGCAATTTCCTTCTGCGTTTGTGCCTTGCATACAAGAAGGAACAAATTGAAAACGATTATTAAGGTATATTTCAATTTCTAAACGTTAAATCGTATGTGAAGTATATCGCCATCTTCAACAATATAATTTTTGCCCATTATATAAAGTTTGCCTTTTTCTTTGCAGGCATTTTCAGATTTAAGCTCAATAAAATCGTTGTATTTGATGACTTCGGCACGGATGAAACCTCTTTCCAGATCGCTATGAATAACGCCTGCGGCTTGTGGCGCTGTCATTCCTTTTTTGATCGTCCAAGCGCGATTTTCTTTCCCTCCTATGGTAAAAAACGTTTGTAAATCGAGCATATTATATGCAGACCTTACCAATTTATTTACCCCTGGTTCTGTTAGACCTAACTCTTTTAAGAATTCTTCCCTGTCATCTGCTTCCTCAAGCATTGCAATTTCGGCCTCTGCCGCAGCGGCAATGATCAATACCTCTGATCCATCGCCTTTTACAGAATCAATAAATTTTTGCGTAAACGCATTTCCTTTGACAGCAGACTTTTCGTCCACATTGCAAACATAAAGAACTGGTTTGAGTGTTAACAGAAATAAATCATAGATGATCTTTCTTTCTTCTTCTTCAAAATCGAAACTACGCGCATTTTGCAATTCTTCAATATGGCTCTTCAATTTGCTCAATAGATCCAGCATTTTTTTTGCGTCCTTATCTCCAATTTTGGCTGCTTTTTCAGCTTTGGTCATCCTTTTTGATATGGTTTCCAAATCTTTAAGTTGTAACTCAAAATCAACAATTTCTCTGTCTCTGACTGGATCCACAGAACCTTCTATATGGGCAACCTTGTCGCTTTCAAAACATTGAACTACATGGATAATGGCATCTGTATTTCGGATTTCTGCCAGAAATTTACTACCCCCCGAATCGGATTGCGTAGAACCTTTGGTCAAACCAGGAATATCGAATATTTCTACGGTTGCATGAACAATCATTTCTGCTGGTTGATATTTTTCCAGTTCATAGAGCCTTTGATCTGGAACTTCTATAATTCCCAAATTTGTTTTTGCTCCATAGCCCGCTTCGGCTTTTGATTTCGATAAGCAGTTGAAAAGTGTTGTTTTCCCTACATTAGACAATCCGACAATACCACATTTAAGTCCCATAATTCACTAATAGATTTATTTATTTTCGGCTGCAAATTTACAAAATCATTAAATCCAGACAATCTTTCTTTCAATTATTGGTTGAAATAATTTCAGAACTCCTTTAGCTTTGTATAAATATCAATGGGTTATCAAAATCTATTCGCAAACTAAACTTTTGCAATGTTTTCGAAAATGCGAACATTTAAATTTTCCTATACATTGATAGCCTAAGTCAAGTTACAACTACATTTTTTACCGCAGAGAGCCTCAATGATTTTCGCAGAGAACTGCTGAGAATTACTTAATAAGTTTTATACTTTGCTGCACCCTGCATGTTCTCTGCGGTAATAATAATTTTCTGGATGGAAGCTAATTTAGGTTGATAAATAAACCTTTTCTGTACAATTTGAAAAAACACTATATGATAGTTTGTGCCGTTTCTGGAGTTTTAAATTCAAAAAACCATACCTGTAAAGTCTTAAAATCATATAACAATTTTCTAAAACCATTCCTTTAGTAATGAATAATTAATAATGAACAATGAATAATTCTTCTACTTCGTTATAATTAGGTGTTTGTAAAACCATTTGGTCTATATTATTTATTTTTTTTCACTTAGAGCCCTAAAACCATACCTGTTGAGTCTTAAAATCATATAATAATTTTCTAGAACCATACCTTTAGTAATGAATAATTAATAATGAACAATGAATAATTATTCTACTTTGTTATAATTAGGTGTTTGTAAAACCATTTGGTCTATATTATTTATTTTTTTTCACTTAGAGCCCTAAAACCAAACCTGTAAAGTCCTAAAATCATATAATAATTTTCTAAAACCATACCTGTAAAGTCTTAGAATCATATAATAATTTTCTAAAACCATACCTGCAAAGTCTTAGAATCATATAATAATTTTCTAAAACCATACCTGTTGAGTCTTAAAATCATATAATAATTTTCTAGAACCATACCTGTAAAGTCTTAAAATCATATAATAATTTCCTAAAACCATACCTGTAAAGTCTTAAAATCATATAATAATTTCCTAAAACCATACCTGTAGAGTCTTAAAATCATATAATAATTTTCTAGAACCATACCTGTAGAGTCCTAAAATCATATAATAATTTTATAGAACCATACCTGTAGAGTCTTAGAATCATATAATAATTTTCTAAAACCATACCTGAAGAGTCCTAAAATCATATAATAATTTTCTATAACCATACCTGTAGAGTCTTAAAATCATGTTATAAATTTGTACGCACTCTTCCCTTAATTACTTTTCTGTTTAAGCAATTCCAAATAAATGCAAACAAAATATCAGTATTATCAATGCTTTCCGTACAATAACCTTTGCTAGTCTTAAAGTTATACTTTAAATAAATATTCAAGAAATTACTATAAAGTTATACTTTAAGTATATATTTTTAAAAATACCGTAAAATAAATGATTAAATATTAGGTATTTAACTGAATGTGTTTTATGTTTGCATCGGATTTGAATTGAGAAAGCGGTACTTTATAATTTTAATATTTCAAGAACATCAAAACGGGTATGTTAATTTTGTGTATTTACTAAATACGAATTTTTCACCCAAGTTTTAGCAATTTTGTTGCGACATCTTTCTCTAAAAACATGAATTAAGTGCCCAGACCCCTGTCCACTTGCACTTGGGGAGCAAGTGGACAGGAGGAATGGAATGTAAATGTCGATTATCTACAAAGACCTCGTCGCTCTGCGTCATAATAAACAGGTAGGAAAAATTTAATGAATTTATACCCACAATTACCCATCAGACTTTAAATCCTGTCACCAGCACATCGTCTAACTGCGGATAGGGGTTATTTAATTCTCTTCCGGGTTTACTTCTCCATTCATCGTAAGTTTGCTCAAGTATTTCCTTTTGTTTGCTCAAAGGGTGTTCTTGAAGAGTGAGCACTAAGGCTTCGAAATGCTTTCGCATAAATTTACGTCCTTTATCGCCACCAAACTGATCAACATATCCATCGGAAAATAAATAAACTGTATCTCCTTTTCTTAAATCAAAATCCTTTTTGGTAAATGGAGAAAATTCTTTAGAAAAACCAATCGGCATTTTGTCAGCTTTGATTTCAATACATTCAAAAGTTCCGGTTTCTGTATTTTTTCGGACCACCAATGCAGGGTTATGAGCGCCGGCAAATTGCATTTTCAGGGTTTTTTGGTCAATGATACAGAGGGAAATATCCATTCCATCTTTCGATTCAGAATTTGCATCCAACTGACGAAGTGAAATAACCACATTATCCCTGAGTTGGTTCAGAATTATATCAGCATGGTCAGATTCGGTTTCTTTATTTACAATCTCTTTTAAGAATGACATACCCAACATACTCATCATTGCGCCGGGAACTCCATGACCCGTACAGTCGGCGGCAACAAAAATGATCTTGTTCATTTTACGGGTTACCCAATAAAAGTCACCACTTACAATATTTCTGGGACGGAAGAAAATAAAATGATCAGGCAGAATTTTTGTAAGATAATCGGCAGGCGGCAGCAGAGCAGACTGAATTCTACTTGCATAGCGGATACTATCGGTTATATCTTTGTTCTGTTTTACAATCTTATCCCTTTGATTCGAAATCTCATCATGTTGTTTCTGAATTTCAATATTTTGTAAAGATATTTTTTTATAGGCTTTCAAATTGGCGATAAACTGCCGTATGACAAAAAACAATAAAATGATTACAATGGCAATAAACCCAATAGCCTTCCATAGGTCTCTTTTTGCCTGATCCGCAATACGCTTTTGATTTTCAACTTCTATTTGTTGCAATTTAAGCAGTAAGTCCTGTTTTTCCTTTTCAATTTCCAAATTGTCTATTTCATTTGCTTTTTCAAGGGTATCAGCGCTTAATTCTTCAATGTCTATTTGTTTCTCTTGAATTTCTTTTTCTTTTTGCTCTACGGTAGCCTTGTACTTTTCTTCCATGATTCCTAGTTTGAAGTTGGTGGCTACTTTTTTGTAGTGGAGCAATTTTTCATAAGCATCCATTGCATTTTTATAATCGCTTTGTTTTTTGTATATATCGGCCAAACCCATATAACCATTGATCAAAACATTTCCATTACCATACTTTTTGGCTAATTTGAGGGATTTTTCATAATAGGTGATCGCCATTTTGTAATTTTTCTGCTCATGCGCCATGATACCAATATTGAAAGCAGAGGTCATAGAGGTTGTTTCAAGTTTCATTTTGGTAAGAATATTATACTCCTCTTCATAGTATTTTAAAGCTTTTTTATGATCTTTCTTGTATGCATAGGCAGAACCCAAGCATTTATTCAGAGATGCAATGATGGAATTGTCAACCCTGGCCTTTTTAGCGGCTTTCAGACCATCTTCTGCCCATTCAATACATTTGTCCAATTTTCTTTGAGACAGGTAGGATTCAGCTAATGTATTGGCAATAAGAACCTTTTCTTTTTTATCTGCTTTTTTGAATCGAGATTCAAGCTCCGAAATAGTTTGCGAATAAACAAAATTACAGAGCATGAAAAATAGAATAAACAAGGCTTTACATAAATAATTCATAGGTAAAAATCATTAAATGAATATCTTAGATATAATAACTACCAGACTTTTTTTTTCAGGGTTTTAATATTCAAAAATAAAAAAATAAATTGCATTTCAACTAATCATTTTTTACCTAAATTTGTCAAACTTGAATTTTTTTTTTGATATTTGGGAAAATGAATGCAATAAGCATTTTCTGTAGTTTTGACAGAAGTATTCAATAATTTTGAAAACAGTATATGACCATTAAAAGTATATTTGAGAAACTATCAATAAAACGTAAGCTTTTTACGGTTTTTATTTCCTTTATTGTATATTTCTTCTTATTGGTTTCTCTTTTCAATCTGTCTCAACAGCGGGCGGATAAGGAAAGAGAAATAAAAGAAAAAGTTACTTCTATCTTAAAATATTATTCAGAAGTCAAAAAACAATATAGAAACTTTCTGCTCGCCGATTTGACTGATCCTGCTTTTTATAATCTGGGTAGAAGCAGGTATTCACTTCAATTTGAGGAACTTTGTTCGGTAATCCCTAAAATGCAGCCTAAAGGAAAGGAAATAAAAAGCGATTCTGTTAAATTGTTGCTGAAAGATTTTTTTGAACAATTTGATCTCTATGCTCAATCGTTCGCTGAGCTAAAAAAACTCATTTTGCTACGCGGAAGCTCAAATCATGGTATGCTCATGGAATTAAAGCAGGACATGAATAAATTGGAAGAAGCCTTGCCTGCAAATATGAAAACAGCGGATTATGAAAAATTTAGACAATTAACCAATAACCTTATAAGCTTTAGTGACTATAGTCTATTGCCCGCAGTCAAAACAAAGCTGGATATATTTTTGAAGAAATCGAATTTGTTCTTAAACGATTCACTTACAGGAAATATAAATCAAACAGCTCTTTTCCTGAGGGGGAAAATTATCAATCTCATCGACATTGACATAAAAATTGGTCAAATTTCAAGGATTCAGGATATAAATCGCGAATTGGTGAATCCTATTTTGAAAAAAGATATTACTCTTTCTCCTTTATTCAATTTAAAAAGCTCTGAAAAATCAGGTTTTATTGAAAATATGATTTTCAAGGAATATGAAATTGATGAACTCATTCCTCAATTGTACCGGACAATAGAAAAACAAATAGAAAACGTACAAAATAACTGGCGGCTTATTATATTGATAATTAATTTTATATGTACATTCCTCCAGATAGTCATCATTTTTGGTGTATATAAATCTATTTCAAATCCTTTGGCAAGTTTGCTTGGATATTTGAAAGAAATCGTAACCGGGAAAATTCCCCCAAGACTTGAAACGAAATCTCGTGATGAATATAGCCACATGACAATGTATTTAAATGACTTAATGAATCAATTGGAATTAAAAACCAATTTTGCCAACCAAATAGGAATAGGAAACTTTGAATTCGATTATCAAACATCGAGCAATGAAGACAAATTAGGAATTGCTCTGGTGACTATGAAAAATAATCTCCTCAATGCAAAAGAGGAAGCAAAAAAAGCAAAGGCAGAAGAAGAGAAAAGAACTTGGAGCAATCAGGGAGTAGCGCTTTTTGGTGATATATTAAGACAAAATAATGAAAATTTGCCAGAGTTAAGTTTCCAGGTAATAAAGCATCTTATTCATTACATGAATGCAAAACTGGGAGGAATATTTGTTTACAATGATGACAATCAACGAGATATTCATCTTGAGCTTATGTCATCTTTTGCGTATGACAGACGGAGGTTTATGCAGAAGAAAATAATGTTGGGCGAAGGCATCATAGGGTCATGCGCTCAGGAAAAGAAAACGGTGTATATGTCGGATTTACCCGAAGGTTTCATGGAAGTAACCTCTGGTTTGGGGCATGCAAATCCCGGCGTCCTCCTGGTTGTTCCTATGATTATTGAAGAAAATTTATTTGGCATAATTGAAATTGGTTCGTTAGAGAAGTTCGAAAAACATCAAATTGATTTTGTACAGAAAGTGGCCGAGAATATTGCAGCAACAATGCGGAATGTAAGAGTATCTGAAAAAACAAAAATTCTTTTGGATCAAACCCGTGAACATGCCGAAGCAATGAAAGCCCAGGAAGAAGAAATGCGGCAAAATTTAGAAGAATTGCAAACAACTCAGGAAGAAATGCACAGAAAGCAAGACCAATTTGAAGTGCTAGAGTCAAAATATGAAGAAGCCAAATTGGAAATCACTTTCTTGAAAGAGCGAATTGAGTCGATGAAAACATAATTTGCTCATTTACTAATGTATAAAGTAAAATATTAAAATTTAATAATTTACTTTCAGGATAAATGGATTGTATTTCACATATTATTTCAGTTTCATCCTAATAAGTGAGCGTCCAAAATTAATTGTATAGCATTACAAAATGATAGGTTGTGCAGAACCCTCAAGGTTTTTAAAACCTTGAGGGTTCTGCACAACAATTAATTCAACAAAAACGACATTGACCTCTAAATTGTCATCTTTGGACTCAGGTATTAAATCGTGATCTGATGTTTAAATCTTGTTGTGGGGTAAAACATTTTGAACAAGATTATCATTTCCATCGAGCTTTGCTGAAATGCAAAAACTGTAGTCAGCTATATTTTCAGGATTTCCACGAAGCGATTGACTTTAAAAATGGATCAGATAAGGTGTAGATCCATTTATGCAAGCTATTGTTTATTAAACAAATACCTGAAATCTGCAGAATTTTAGGTAATAATAGATTTATTAAGAACGTTTCCCGCTATACTCTGACTCATAAGTGTCAAGCCCTCAAATTTCCACCAGCTTATTTCGAATTGCAAAAACCACCAAGTCGATGGAGTTTTTTGAATCTGTCTTTGAAATAAGATTAGCTCTATGCCCCTGTACTGTGCGTTGGCTTATGAATAGTTTATCCGCAATTTCTTGATTGGAAAGCCCTTTGCAAATGAGTTTTAAAATTTCCTGTTCCCTTTTGGTAACTTTGATGCTGGAGTTAAATTTAATCTTCTCATTGGCCAATAAAATTGTTTTATTTTGCATCAAATCAATGATCAACTGTTCAGAAAAGTAATTTTCATCGGCCACCACCATTCGAATGGCTTTTTCAATTTCCTCTCTTTCTGAATTTTTCAGTAAGAATCCTACTGCTCCTGCATCCAACATTTGATGAAAATACTCTGCATCCGAAAACATTGTAAGGGCAATGATTTTCGACTTGGGATATTTTTCAAGAACTTTTCGAGTGGCTTCTATGCCATTCATTTCTGGCATATTGATGTCCATAAAGATAATATCTACCTCGTTCAACTGATTGCATTCAAGTAACTCGATACCATTCGAAACCTCTGCTACAACTTTAATAAAATTCAAGCTATTGAGCAACACAGTTAAGCCCGTTCTGAAAATTTTATGATCGTCGGTGATAATTACCTTAAATATTTCCATTGATATATACAGATAAGATTATTTCATAAAATCAAACAAGATAATGTACAAAAATATAACATTCAAAGCGAAATTGCAATAGGGACAATAGAAATATTGAGGGAAATCTCAATAAATAATCACATGAATTTTGACCAATGTACCTTTGTTCACTTTGCTTTTGAATATAACCTTACCTCCAATGGATTTTATTTTGTTTGTTATATTCTTCAGGCCATTTCCTGTTTTCGATTGCATTTTCTCTTTAACATTAAAGCCTACTCCATCGTCTCTATACTTGGCAAAAATGATATTTTCGCTTTTCATTAATTCTATTTTAATGTTTTGGGCTTTTGCATGTTTTATAGTGTTGTTTATCAATTCTTTCATAACTCTATAAAGAATAGCTTCTATGTTATGATCGATCCTTTCCTTGATATTACAATTGAAATGAATGTTAATCACCTTAGTCGAATTGAGCTTCATGATAAAAGAATTCAGGGAGGTAACCAAACCAAAATCCATCAAAGTGTTGGGCATTAAATTATAGGCAATTCTTTTTGCATTGGAAATGGCTTCATCTATTAATTCAGAAGCTTGACCTGCCAGTTTGATTCTTTCCTCATGAGGATAATCTTCTGTTTTAAAAAGATTTACATAAATTTTGATACTGGAAAGAAGAGGCCCCAGACCATCATGCAAATCTTCTGCAAACCGCTTTCTTTCTTTGTCTTCTGTTTCGATAATTGCGCTCAGAATTTTGCGCTTTTTCTCAACTCTATCCGTTACATCATTGACAATATTAAGAAAAACCGGAGTGCCTTCCAATTTGATAATCTGTGTGTTGGCCTCAATCGGAATGACTCGTCCCGATTTGCTTTGTATATTGGCGCCAAAAAGCAGTTGATCTGATTGTCGTACCTGGCCCATTTCCATTTCTGCTTTATTGATGTAATCGGCAAAGGCTATGTCAGTTGGGGTCATTTTCAACAATTCATTTTTGGAATATTCAAGCATTTGGCAGGCTGTTTCATTAACTTCGATGAATCGTCCATCTAGTCCACAAATAAAAATAGCCTCGCCCGTTGAGTTGAAAATTGTCCTGAATTTTTCTTCGTTTTCCTTGAGTTCATTTTCTGAAAGTCGCTTTTCAATTGCGTTGGATAAAACGAGTGAAATCGTTTTAATGAATTCAATTTCCAGATTCGTCCAAACCCGGTTTGTTTTATGCTCTTCGATCCCAATCATACCATTGAGTTCATTTTTTATTTTTAGCGGTATGATTAATAATGACTTAACATTTTGATTCTTAAAAAATTCCTGAACTTCCGAATTTAATGTCCCTATGTTGAATGTACTGATAATGGAATCCATCTCGAAGTATTCTTGAAGGCTGGGCCATAAACTTTCATATTCAAAACTGGATTGTTTTGAATTATTTGTGATCTTTCCTTCTTTCCAAAGAATGCATTTAGACGAATTTCCTATTTTTGAACTATGGTCAAAGAAAAATACTTTGGTTGCGCCTGTGAATTCGGCAATGTGAACAATGGTATTGCTCACCTTGGAATGAAAATTTTCGAATGAATTAAAAGTCGTTGCAATATTGTTGATAATCTGTTGAAATTTAAGATTTTCCTTGATCTTTCGCTCGTTATTTTTTTGCTTTGTAATATCTTGAATGATACCAATGATTCTGTTTACTTCACTGGATTTATTCTTTTCTGTTTCAATGATGCATAGAGCCTCTTTGATTTGATTTTTATAATTGTGATAAGAAAATTCGAAAGTTTTATGGCTTGATTCTATAATCGATGAGTTGTTTAAGTTTATTGCTTGTACAAAGATGACTTGATCTTCCGGCACCAACTTTGCAACAATGTCTTCAATGGAAATAGAATCTTTTTTAATTGAAAATCCGAGCATTTCGGATAGTTCGTCTGATATAAAAACTTCTCCGAAGGAAGGGTAATATATAAAGCTGCCTATTTTGGCTATTTGTTGAGCACGTTTAAGCAAAAACTCATTTTTGATGTTGGTTTCTTCCAGATTTTTTGTTGCTGTTTTATCAATATAAAGCAGCATTAAGAAATTCTTATTATCCTTATGGTATTCAATTTGTTGTATATGTATTTCAAAGAAATAAGACTGATCTTTTATTTTAATTCTTTCGTAATAAATGCTTGTATTTTTTTTCTCAATGATTTTTTTTAGTTGATTCTCATGAGTGTGAGGTAAAAGATAACCAAAAACGTCATACAGGTATAAAGGTTTATCTGATTCCTTTATACAATTAAATAGTTTTGAAGCTACCGGGTTGATGGATTCGATTTTTCCCGTTTCCTCTACCACAATGGCCGGAAAACTCATTTGATGAATGTATTTTTCGAAATAAGTCATAGAAGAAATTTTTTAGATGTTAAGCTTTAGTAATGAATAATGAACAATGAATAATGAATAATTTTGTTATTTCCTTATAATTAGGTGTTTGTAAAACCATTTGGTCTATATTATTTAATTTTTTTCACTTATTATTTTTATGAAAATAACTTCGTGTTTCTTTTTAGTAAATATTTTATTATCAATGCAAGTTTTGCTAACAATCTCACATTTTCACAATACACTTTTAATGCATATTTCTAACTTTTTGATTAATAAATCAATATCATGAATTTCTACATCTAAAACTGGTCTAAGTCTAATGGTGTCTGTGGCTGCTTCGAGCAGAAGTAAATTCTGTTCTTGCAACGCAAAATCAACGAATAGGTTTCGTTTTTTGGGATCGCACATCGAAAACCCCTGATATAATCCCTGGCCGCGAATATGACAAATTGAATGAGGGTATTCATCCTGCAAGTCCGTTAATTTCTGAACGATCATTTCTGTTTTGTGTTCCACTTGTTCTATCAAATTGTATTTTTCTACAACTTTCATTTCCTGGCAAAATCTTACCATATCGGCCAAATTTCCACCCCAGGTCGAATCCAGAATTCCAATATCCTGCATAGGAAAACGCATATAAACAACACCATTGGCGAATTTTTTCCCAGTAGCAATTCCTTGAGGCGGATAGGGTAGATCAAAAAAATCGGACATGAAAATTTTTCCTGTTTGTCCGCCAGCAGTCTGAACTTCATCAAATCCCAAAGAAATGTCATTTTCATAACAAATTCTGCTGAGTTCCTGGAAAAATTTTGGCAAGGCAATTCTTTGACCTCCTGCACTCTGAATAGGTTCCACAATCACTCCAACAATCTCATCGGGATAATTGCGAATTTGTTCCATAATGAAATTCAGGCTCATTTCTATTTTGAGCTGATTTTCTTCTTCCGAAATATTGGGATCGAATACAGGAAAAGGCGCCTCCAAATTGCCAATTCCAAAGTTTTCGAAATTCTTTGTAATGACAGGAACATGTGTCAGTTTTGTTACATTCAGCGTGTAAATGGTTCGTCCATGAAAAGCTTGTTCAAAATAAATCATCCTTCGCATACCGATGGGCTTATTCTGCGCAATCATCTTATTGTCATGCAGATTGATGAAATATTTAAGCATATTTTCAACCGCCTCAGCACCAGAGTTTACTGCATAAATTTCAAGTTGATCATTCTTAATGCATTTGGGCGCAAGCTCATAAAGTTTTCTGTAATACTTAATGCATTCGGGGGTGAGGAAATCAGGATTTGCCATTTTATTGTTAGCCGCATAAATGAGCGTTTCGATATAATCTTTTTCGAACATCATGGGGTGGTTATGCCCTATCAATCTGGAACCATAATATCCAGCCCAGTCAAATATTTCTGTGTCATCAATGGTTTTTATCCACATCCCGTTGCATCCTTTCAAATCAATAACAAAAGGATAGGGATCCATAATAACATATTTTGAAAATTCCTCTAAGTATTTCTTGCTGTCAATATTATGTGCTTTCATTTCAATTTTTATTACTTTTAACCAAAAAAAGATGCGCTGGGTTTATTCTTTTAAAAGAAAATATTTCAATTTTAGTAACAAATATAAGTAAAAATAAATCTATCTTGGTTTAAATTTGTGGGATTTATTCATGGATGCTTCTACTTTTTTTGGAAAAGAGGACTTGTTGTTTTCAAAAAATTCCTAAAATCAGAAAGAATTCAAAGAGCTATATTTATTCTTTAAGAAAAGAAACTTTGTGTCTTTGCTCCTTAGTGGGAAATAAAAACAAAATAGCCACATACGAGGCACGAAGTCGCTAAGAAAAAAAAACTTTGTGTCTTTGCGCCTCAGTGGTAAATAAATATATAAACATGACTTGGATATTTGATAAACTTTAATGTACCATTGATAAAACAAGGTATTCGGAGTTTTATAAAATAACATAACTGTCCTTTAAAAAATAAGAAATGTTCTTTAAAAATTTTCCATTTTGAAAATCAACCCAAAAGAAGTATTTTTGTCAAAAGAAAAGGATAGTTTATGTCGAAAAAAAGGAAATCAAAAACAGCAAGAAGCAAGTTACAAGGAAATTCATAAATCCCTTTACGGATTTTGGATCTAAAAAGATTTTTGGAGAAAAAGCCAAGAAATATCAGCTATTGCAGAAGATCTTGAAAATATAATCTTATCCTATCTTTTCAGAATGAAGATTTAAAAATATACATATTACTGATTTTATAAAAGCATATAGAATACGCAGAACATAATAATAAAGAATATGAATATTTCAAAAAATTGCAAATTCAAGTTTATATTTGCTTCCAATTCATCCATATTATTTAATTGAATACTAATAATTTATAATTTAAATATTGAAATCAAAACAAGAGTATATTCGATTGATTGTCCCTTTTCTATTTTTCTTGCTGTTTTTAAGCATTGCATGGACTTTAGATAAGGGAACTATTTTCAAATCTAATGATATTCTTGAGACTGAAATTAATATCAAAGATATTTCTCAAAAAATCCACCAATCTGAGATTTATGCTGAAAAATTTATAGATGTTTTGCTCAATAAGTTTGAGCATGTTGAAGACCTAAGGTATTCTATTTTAGACAAGTATAAAAAACAAAGAGATTCTGTTTTTTTCGAGTTTCATCCAAATGAAATGAATGAAAATAGTATTTCGCTTTTGGTGTATTACAATGATTCATTAAAATACTGGAATAATAACAGCGTATCGATTGAATCGCAGTTTTCGCAAACCCATTTGGGCGATCGTTTTGTTACACTTTCCAACGCATATTATATTGCAAAAATTAAAAAATCAGGTCTATACAAAATAGTTTCTCTGATTCATATTGGTGATAAATTTGAAGTAGAAAATAAATTTTTGCAAAACAAACTAAACTTAAATCTGGGATTCAGAAATAATACAGTAATATCTTATCTTCCTGGCAAATATGGTTGCAACATTTATGACAAAAGCGGGGAGTTTTTGTTTTCAATAGAAAAAAATGCCTCTGATCTTAACGAGAAACCATTCTTTGCATTTATTATAATCTTATATATCATTTCGGTTTTGCTTTTGATTTTTTTTAGCCAAAAACTGTTTGTGGCGCTGTGGTCTATGTCGTCAATTAATTGGGTCTTGGTAACATTGCTTGGGTTATTGATCGGAATCAGATTTATTATGATGAAATATCAGATTCCTTCACTTATTTATAATTTGGATTTTTTTCACCCAAGGCTATACGGAGGCTATTTTTTAATGCCAAATTTAGGAGATGGTCTTATACAAGCCATATTGCTTTTTTTATTCTCTTTTCAATTTTATAAGCATTGGGATATTATTAGAATCACAGGTTTATATAATCGAATGACAATTGACAAAGAAAAACAATCAAAACCTAAGATATTGTTAATTAGTTTGTTTTTAATTTCTTTTATTGGGTTCTACTTTTTTTATTTTAGCTGCTTTGCCAAGAGTTTGATTGGAAATTCAAAAATTTATTTTGAAATTTATAAAGTTCTAGGAATTCAAATATATACAATTATTGCCTTGATGGTTCTTGGGTTTATATTTCTTTCCTTTATATTTGTATTAGAAAGAATTATCAGTGTTTGGATTAAGATTGGCGGGGTTCGAATTTTCATCATTCAAATCTTTATCATTTTAGTCATTTTCAGCCCATATATCTATGCTTCCAGATTTAAAGAAGAATTGTTTAATCAAATAGACACCGTTAGCGTTGTTTTCTTCTTGATTGTAATCGCTTCGATTGTCTTAATCCGTAAATATGAAATAGGATTTCGATATTATGTTTATGTGATCGGTGTGTTCCTTTTTGCTGTCTATTTGGCTATTACAATTTTGAATACAATGGATAAAACTGAAAAAGAAGCACGCTTGGCCTTGGTAAATATTGAAACTGAGCAAGATGGATTGGGCGAGTTTTTTCTTTCCGAAATCAACAAAAAAATTAAGAAAGACATAGCACTCAAAGAATATATCGAAAACCCTTATATCAACAGGGATAATATCCGAGAACACTTGGTAAAAAGGTATTTCAATGACTATCTGCGCAAGTATGATTTTTCACTAACCATTTGTGGTTTGGATGATAACATCATGGTCGAAGATAAAAATAAATGGATGAATTGCTACGAATATTTTGAAATCTTTTTTGATAGCGTAGCCAGCCCAATATTTGAATCGGATTTTTTCCGCTATGAAAACCAAATTGGCCGTTTGTCTTATGCAGGATGGATACCTTTCCAGAAAACCGATTCCTCCGAAATTTCGTTGATAATAAATCTGGATTCAAAAATAACTTCGGATCGCCTTGGTTATCCTGAATTATTGATTGATGAAAAATATAACAAATACTTAAAAAAATCCCGTCTAAGCGAGTATAGTTTTGCCCGTTATAAAAAAGGTAAATTGGTGCATCAAAATGGAAAATTTCCTTATAATCTGGATTTGGGAGCTTATCCTGGAAGTAATCGCAATTACAATTATTTTGACTATAATGAATACAACCATTTGATTTATAATTATGAAGGCCGTAAATCGATTATTGTTAGCCGTCCTATTGTGAAATTGATAGACAGAATCGCAACCCTTACCTATATCTTTCTTTTTTATTACATTGTTCTTAGTCTTTTTATTTTAATTAGGAAAGTACCTATTGATTTAAATTTTAATAAGTTAGATCTGAAATTTAAAATTCAATATTCCATGATCATCATGCTATCATTTTCTTTGCTGCTCATTGGCGGGGTCTCCGTTTATGATTATTTGAAACAGTATGAAAATAAGCATAATGAGTTTATTCTCGAAAGGATCAATTCCGTTGCGGTTGAGCTGGAAAACCAATTGAATGACCAAGCCCGAATTTCACCCTATTGGACTAACATAAAATATAATAGTTTGGACGAATTGGTTTCAAGCATTGCTTTGGTTTTTAATACAGATATTAATCTATACAATCCTGATGGTTTTCTGATTTCTTCATCACGTTGGGAAATATTCAAGAAGGGCTTACAAGGAATTTTGATGGACAAAAATGCATTCAAAGCCTTGAATTATGAGTATCGATCCAAATTTATTCAGGATGAGTATATTGGGAAACTTAAGTATTTAAGTGCCTATATACCATTGCGAAATAAATATAATTCCGTAGTCTGTTATGTCAATTTGCCTTATTTTTCCAAGCAAGATATATTGAAAGGAGAGATCTCTACTTTTGTGGTGGCTATGATTAATATCTATGCTTTATTGATGCTCATTTCTGTGCTGATTGCCGTGCTCATTTCTAACAGAATTATTCAACCTTTAAGGTTGATTCAAAGTAAGTTCAGAGAATTTGAATTAGGCAAAAAAAATGAGCTGATACTGTATGGTCAGGAGGATGAGATTGGAAGTCTTATCAAAGAATATAACCGTATGCTTGTAGAATTGGAGCAAAGTGCTGAACTGCTGGCAAAGTCAGAAAGAGAAGGAGCATGGAGAGAAATGGCAAAGCAAATTGCTCATGAAATTAAAAATCCGCTCACACCTATGAAATTGAGTATGCAATTATTGGTCAGATCATGGAATAATAAGGATAAGGGATTTTCTGTTCGTTTGAATAAGGTTTCGAACACAATCACCGAGCAAATTGATCGATTATCCAATATTGCAACAAGCTTCTCTAATTTTGCAAAAATTCCACAGGCTCATAATGAAATTGTAGATATAGTCGCTATTTTAAATAACTCATTGCAACTTTTCGAAAATACAGAAGGGGTTGAGTTTAGCTCTAATTTACATTTTTTTAGCCCCACCGAAGTATTTGCTGACAAAGAGCAGCTCGAAAGAGTTTTTATTAATCTCATCAAAAATGCCATTCAGGCTATGCGACCGGGGATCAAAAATCATATCCATATTGAGATGATTGCCAATAAAAAGAGAGTGGTTGTGAAGGTTATTGATAATGGCATTGGTATTCCTGAAAATTTGCATGAAAAACTATTTAGACCCAATTTCACAACCAAAAGCAGCGGAATGGGACTTGGTCTTTCGATTGTCAAAAATATCATAGAAAATGCGGATGGCAAAATTTGGTTCGAAACCCAAATAAATAAAGGAACGACTTTTTTTGTTCAGCTCCCTGTTTATCAAAGGCCTATTGAGGCAATTCCTGAAGATTTATAAGAATTAGATGAAGATGGATATTTTAAAAAAAATTTTTGAACATAAATTATACAAAGAAACTTTCTGGGCTTTTGCTTCTAAGCTTTACTCTTTTGCAACTTTTTATCTCCTTCAGTTTTTCTTGATTCGTTCTCTTACAGTCGAAAACTGGGGAATATGGTCTGTTTTTATTACTGTAATCAACATTCTCAATCTGGTTTTGAATTTAGGTATAGATAGTTCAGTCAGAATTTTTGCAGCACGATTTAGTCAGAATTTAATGTTGAAACCTATGATCAGGGAATTGTTGACCATTCGTATTCTGAGTAATCTATTTTTTGTCATTCTTTTTGTGATTTTTTTTCCAGAAATTGAGAAAACATTTGAGCATAACCTTTTGATTGGCTGTGCTGTGTATTTATTACCCATCATTTTTTTCTATACCTGCAACGAATTTTTTAAAGCCATGTTTGAAGGATTGCATCGCTTAAAATTCAATTTCATTCTCAACTTTGTTGATTTTACATTCAGGTTGGTTATCATTCTTGCTTATTTCAATTCTTACCATAATTTTTCTTTCCTTGCTCTGGCATATACTTGCGCATTGGGTCTGGCTTCTTTTGTGGGGTTTGTCATCTATTTATCAAAGTATTTTACATTGGAAAAAGTCGAAAATAAATCACAATTTTATAAAGAATTTGTAAAAACAGCATTTCCTGTCTTTATTGTCTGCATGGGTGTTTTTATCTCTTTCGAAATTGATGTACTTTTAATAAAATACTTCATAGGAGATTATGAAACAGGTATATATGCAACTGCGAAGCAAATGATTATTTACTTGCCTAATTTCACAATGATTCTTACCATGGGTACTTTACCAGCATTTGCACAGATCAACGATGGAAATAGAATAGCACTTAAGCAAAGATTTTATAAAATAGAAAGATTTAACAACGTAATAATCACAACACTTTGTATTTTCATCCTCATTCTTTCACCTTTTTTGGTTCCGCTATTTTTTGGCGATGCATATACAAAATCGGTATGGGTCATTCTCCTTTATCTTCCTTATGTATTGTTTCTCTGTCATTCCATACTTACGGGATATTTGCTTGATTATAATGGCTTGCTTTTAATCAGGATGAAAAACATCATAATGACTTTTGTTATTCATCTTGCGCTTAATTTGATCCTTATACCACAGATTGGTGCATTGGGTGCGCCAATTGCAGCTTCTGTGGGTTATTTTTGGTGTGCGTGGAAAAATAGGATTGAAGTTCAAAAATTGTTGAACAGCGAAGCAAAATTTTTGTAAAATTCATTTGGTAGATTTTAATTTGCATATTTTATTATTTGCACATTTCTGTATATAGAATTCACTGAAAATATTTGGAACTAAGATTTCCGAGCAAAATTTTCAATAATTTTCAGATGTGTGCAAGCTATTTTTATTAAAAAATCTCCTAATATATAATTCAATATATTAAGGTTCAA
>Ga0316608_1000051_pt1 | contig 67634 bp, 48 predicted proteins | sample MIS2016152B_MG_FD_207673 | JGI IMG/M metagenome (GOLD analysis project Ga0316608, IMG submission 207673) | Microbial mat bacterial communities from Middle Island sinkhole, Lake Huron, Michigan, United States - MIS.2016.152B | ecosystem: Environmental > Aquatic > Freshwater > Lake > Sediment... | reverse complement strand
GGTTTTGACCTTTAAAATCTTCAAATACTTCCATTTTTTCTATTTTTTACAAAGATAACATTTGTTTGAGAATTTCCCGAAGCTAAATGCTTAATTCAAAAAAATATTTATTTATTTTCCTATAAGTTATGTTCATAGCTAATTTCCCCTCTTGGGAGGGGACCAAGGGGTGGGTCTTTGATAACCAAGAAATTAATGTTTCGTCCTAAAATAGGTTTGCAGGATTTGTTGTAAGACCCACCCCCAACCCCCTCCCAAGAGGGGGAGCTTGCTAATCAGCGTTTTGTGCTTTATAATATGCATTTCTTCATGAAAAAATCTTTATTATCCTCTAAGTTATGTTCAAAGCTAATTTCCCCTCTTGGGAGGGGACCAAGGGGTGGGTCTTTGATAACCAAGCAATTATTGTTTCGTCCTGAAATATGTTTGCAGGATTTGTTGTAAGCCCCACCCCCTGCCCCCTCCCAAGAGGGGGATGCTACTAATCAACGTTTTGTACTTTATAATATGCATTTCTCAATGAAAAAATATTTATTTATTTTCCTGTAAGTTATGTTCATAGCTAATTTCCCCTCTTGGGAGGGGACCAAGGGGTGGGTCTTTGATAACCAAGAAATTAATGTTTCGTCCTAAAATAGGTTTGCGGGATTTGTTGTAAGACCCACCCCCTGCCCCCTCCCAAGAGGGGAATCTTGCTAATCAACGTTTTGTGCTTTATAATATGCATTTCTCAATGAAAAAATATTTATTTATTTTCCTGTTAGTTATGTTCATAGCTAATTTCCCCTCTTGGGAGGGGACCAAGGGGTGGGTCTTTGATAACGAAATAATCTTCCCATGATTCGTCAACGAAGATATATTTCATGGTTCAATGAGTTCTTTTTTAAATGATGACCCTTTTTTCAATTTTTCAATAGCGGAGTCGAGTCTTTGTTCATTTATTTTCGAAGATAATTCATGATGGGTAGCTGTCAATGAATTATATTCGTGTAATGATATTATTACAATCCCAGTGTCTTTTCCACGGTTTATAATAAGCGTCTCGAAATTTTCGGTCACCCTGTCAAGGTATTTTTTAATGTCTTTTCGAAAGTCCGAAATTGTTGTAGTCAGCATGATTTTAGATTTTCAGTACTTAATATAGTACAAATTTATGTACAAATATATTTAAAATCAAATGTTTTGAATTTTTTTTCAATCACCTCTTCATGGGCTTGCATCCCTATGAAATTAAAAGCCCTTGCAGTAGTATTTTCATTTTCATTTAACATTATTCATTATTCATTGTTCATTTTTCATTGTTCATTACTTATAATATTATTCGACCATGTTTATCATTGTAGTTTTATGGTTTCATTTATTCTAATTCCAAATCATTAATTATTAAATGATTACGAATACTTCAAAATCAAGCCGGTCAGCAGCATTTTATTTTCAGAAAATAAATTCCGATATTCCATCAAAGTTAGGTATATTTGTATGTTCATTCAGTGTATGAACTAACTATTATTTTTCTAAATCATAATAATTAATAATCTATGAAGCAAATAATTTTGATGAATCTTATGCTTTTTGCTTTTGCAATCAGCCACTTAGTGTGTACCTCAAAAAAAGAAATGACTGAAAAAGCCATTTTTCCCAAACCGGAAAAACAATCGTTTCAAGAAGAATTTCTGAAAATAGAGAATTCGATAAAAGTTTTTTACTCTTCAAAACTTGAATCCGTAGCCCAATTAGCTTCTCAAAAGCTTAAAAGTTTTGGACTTCAACCACAACTTGAACTTAGCGACAATTTTTCGCATAAAGGCGGAATTCTATTGTGTTTAAGTGATTCAATCGAAGGGGATGAGGCATACAAACTTAGTGTAAGCGGAAACGGAATTAAAATTCAGGGTAAAACAGGAGCAGGAGTTTTCTACGGATTACAAACCCTATATCAATTGCTTCCTTTGCAGAATGAAGCGCCTTCTATCAAGTTTACGGAAATATCTGATTCGCCCCGATTTGCTTGGCGAGGAATGCATTTAGATGTTGCAAGGCATTTTTTCACCAAAGAAGAAGTGAAAAAATACATCGACTATTTGGCTGCCTACAAATTGAATGTTTTTCATATTCATTTGACTGATGACCAAGCATGGAGAATTGAAATCAAAAAGTATCCATTGTTAACAAATTTGGGTGGGTTTAGGGTCGATAAAACAAAAGAAAAGTGGGATTACGACCAGGAGGTTACCAATCGCAAAGACGTTAAACTTTATGGTGGCTTTTATACGCAGGATGATATCAAAGAACTTATTCAATACGCCCAGGAAAGGTTCATCACCATTGTACCTGAAATAGAAATGCCCGGACATGGTCAGGCCGCAATGACTGCATACCCTCACTTGGCATGTTCAGGAAAGCCCTATCGCCGTCCCTCCAATTTGGTTTTTGATTTTACAGATCCTTTCTGTGCAGGCAATGATTCAGTTTTTTCATTTTTTGAAGATGTCTTGACAGAAGTAATGGCCTTATTTCCATCAAAATATATTCACATCGGCGGAGATGAAGCCAAAAAAACACCTTGGGAAACCTGCCCTAAATGCAAGAAAAGAGCTATGGTTGAAAAACTTAAGAATGTTGGCGAATTGCAAAGCTATTTTATCAAAAGAATAGAAAAATTTGTAAGCTCCAAAGGCAGAAATATCATCGGGTGGGACGAAATTCTGGAAGGAGGATTAGCACCGGGTGCAAGTGTAATGTCTTGGCGCGGTGAAGAAGGAGCAATTGAAGCAGCAAAGGAAAATCATAAAGTTGTTATGGCCAATTCTACTTATTTATATTTTGATGAAATTCAATATAGCATTGATATTGAAGGCACTGGGATTAATGAACTGGTGAATTTGGAAAAAATATACGGTTATGATCCACTGCCCAAATCGATAGCAGAAAAAAATTCAGGTTTATTACTCGGTGCAGAAGGATGTCTATGGACAGAAAATACGCAAACAATGAGTAAAATTGAAGAACGATTATTTCCCCGATTGGTCGCTTTAAGTGAAATTCTTTGGACTAAAGAAAAAAACAAGAACTTTACTGAATTCTCAAATAGATTGACACTTCACTATCCTTATTTAGATCTGATGAATGTACAATATTTTATTACTCCGCCAACAGGTCCCAGAGGTAAAGAGATTTTTGAAAAAGACTACAACTTAAAGTTGAAAAATCTTATGCAATACGGAAAAATCCATTACACCTTAGATCAAACAGATCCAACATCATCTTCGCCGGTTTTTGCTGATTCATTGCTGATTTCCAAAACAAGTAAGATTAAAGCAAGAATCATTCTGCCTTCCGGAAAAATGAGTGCTGTATGTGAATTCGAATTTGAACAAAAAACAGCCATTGAACCCACTGCTCCAAACTTTGCGTTATCTCAGGGTTTGAACTTTTCTTATTTTGAGGGTAAATATAAATCGCTTAATGATTTTTCAACCCAAAAAGCAGTTAAAACAGGAAGCCTTTCAGATATTGTATTTCCTGCTTTTGTTCAGAAAGATTTTTGGGGCATCGTTTATGATGGTTTTATCAAAATTGAAGAAGCCGGTATTTATACCTTTTTTACCCAGTCAGATGATGGTTCAAGAATTGAATTAAATGGAAACCTGCTGGTGGAAAATGATAGCATTCATGGCATAGTGGAAAAATATGGACAGGTTATTTTAAGAAAAGGCTATTATCCGATAAAAATATCGTATTTTGAAGGAAATTATGGAGAATCACTCGAAGTTTTCATGCAGAAAGATAAGGCTGCCAAAGTAAAAATTCCGGCAGCTATATTATTCCGAAAAGCAGAATAGTTTTCAATCGTTTATATGGTAGATATGCGATGCATTGCGTATCTACCATTGAGTGAAAAAAAATAAATAATATAGACCAAATGGTTTTACAAACATCTAATTATAACGAAGTAGAAGAATTATTCATTGTTCATTATTAATTATTCATTACTTATAATATTGATGTTTATTTATTTTAATTGGTAATTCTTATTTAAAAGTTTGAACTTTAAAATTACTATCAATTAATTCATTTACAATTATATCTGGTTCAGCTACATTTTTTACATTTTCATTTTTTGTTAAACAATTAATTCAATAATATACAATCAAATTTGTGCTATTACTTATAATTTTTATAAAATTTAGTCGGTCAATAGTGATTCCATTTTTCACACAGGGCGTTGCCCTGCGATAGTGTTACTTCAAACCAACTTTTCCAAAGTTCTGAAACTTTGGAAAAATTCATAACCAAGCGGTTATAATTATTGTGAACCTATAAAACAAATTTGACAGAACATTCGTTCTTAAAGGCTGCCTTCCTTCTAATGAAAAAACATTTTTTCACTTTTCACTTTTCACTTTTCACTTTTCACTTTTCACTTCTCTCTCTTCACTTTTTGTCAAAAATTCTTAGCTTTGGAAAACACTTTTTCAAAAAATGCTCCAAGAATTTGTTTTCATATTTTCGCTCATTTGGATTTTAATTTACGCTTTATTAATCTCCTCATACATTTGGAGTTGGTTGAAATTAAAACCTTTTGTCTGCCTCAAAACAGGGATTCCATCCGATTTTATCGTATCGGTCATAATCCCTATGCGAAATGAAGCTGACAATATTGCTTCGATTGTTCAATCACTCAAATCACAAAATTTCCCTACCCGAAACCTCGAAATTATCCTGATTGATGATTCATCAGAGGATCAAACTTGGGATATGGCCCAAAAGCTTATAACATCATTCGACTATTTTCACTTAATAAAATTGGAAAATGGGAAAAGAGGCAAAAAAGAAGCTTTGAAAAAAGCAATTGAATACGCTCAAGGTCATTTGATTGTTACAAGTGATGCCGATTGTATATTGCCACCCAATTGGATAAAAACAATTGTCTGCTATTATATAAGGTATAGCCCCAGATTAATTTCGGGTCCTGTTTTTATGCTGGGTCGGGGTTGGTTTAGCGCCTTTCAAACCATTGAATTTATGAGCCTCACAGCTTCGGCGGCCGGTGCTATTTCTATAAAGAAATCCACCATGAGCAATGCCGCAAATATGGCATTTGAGAAATCGCTTTACTTGGAATTCTTATCATCAAACGCTGATCAGACAACATCCGGCGATGATGTATTTTTGTTGCATTTTGCCAAAAAAAAATATGATTCCAAAATCCATTTTCTCCATTCACGCGATGCAATAGTTCAAACCTATACCCAAAGTTCGCTCTCAGATTTTTTCAGACAAAGAATTCGATGGACATCTAAAAGTCATAAATACAAAGATATAGATACAATCCTTTGTGCAGTAATTGTTTTATTCTCAAATTTTTCCTTATTTGCCTGTATTATTTTATCTGTTTTACAAAAATTTTCATTATCTTGGGCAGCAGTATTGTTGCTTTTGAAAGCTGTACCCGATTTTATTTTGCTCTTTTATGCATCCGGATTTTATCGTTGCAGAAAACTACTGATTGGATTTATTCCATTCAGTATCTTATACATATTTTACATTGCTTTTGTAGGCTTATTGGGCAGCTTTCTGAAATTCGAATGGAAAGGCAGAAAATACTCAAGATAACAAATCGTACTTTAAAAAATAAAATCCTTTTTTGGGGCAATAAATGAATTAATTTCAGGATTATAATTAGCACATAACTCAATATTCACTTGAAAATCCTTCCGCAATGATCGAATCGATTATAGACAATGATTTGTATAAGTTTACAATGCAATATGCAGTCCTTAAAAAGTTTCCTAAGGCCAAAGTAAAATATGAATTTATAAACAGAGGAAAAACCCGATTTCCGGAAGGTTTTGCAGAAGAACTCAGAAAGCAAGTAAAGCTTATGGCAAATTTAAATTTGTCGGACGCAGAAAGTACCTGGATGGAAAATCGTTGCTATTATTTAGATCCAAGTTATTTTGATTTTCTTCGCGGCTATAGATACAATCCGGATGAGGTTACTATCGAACAAAATGGAGGAGATGTTTCTGTTCATATTCAAGGATATTGGTATAGAACAATACTTTGGGAAGTTCCATTGATGGCCATCATTTCTCAATTATATTTCGAAATGACAGATCAAAAGGGATGTGAAGAAGCAGAAACCATAAAAATAGCTCAGGAAAAAGCTTTGAAATTCGAAAAATTAGGGATAAAATTAGCTGACTTCGGAACACGCAGAAGATATTCATTCAAAAATCACGAGCGCATTGTAAAAACGATGAGTCAAGCAGCTCCACAAACTTTTACCGGAAGCAGTAATTTGTATTTTGCCATGCAAAACCATTTGACCCCAATTGGCACACATGCTCACGAATGGTTTATGTTTCATGCTGCCTTGTTTGGGTTTAAGATGGCAAATTTTCTTTCTTTGCAGAACTGGGTGAGTGTCTTCAGAGGTAACCTTGGAATCGCACTTTCCGATACATACACTACCCAAAAATTCTTTGATGTATTCGATACCATGTTCGCAAAACTTTTTGATGGTGTACGGCATGATTCAGGCGATCCCATTGAATTTGCAGACAGAACCATAGAGCATTATAAAAATTTAAGAATAGATCCAAAATCAAAAATGATTGTGTTTTCTGATGGATTAGATTATGAGGCAGTTGAAAAGATCCAAAATCATTGCAAGGGAAAAATTAATACCTTTTATGGAATTGGGACAAATTTAACCAACGATGTAGGGGTTAAGCCTTTAAACATTGTTATTAAAATTACAGAAGCCATGAATGAGGGATGCGAATGGACACATACCGTAAAACTCTCTGATGTGCAAGGAAAATATACGGGCGATCAGAAAATGATAGTATTATGTAAACAAGTTTTGGATATTACCTGATAATCTAATTTGGAAAATACAATGAGAAAACTCAGTGATATAAAAATAAAAAACCGACTCAATATTGGCTTTGGAATCATTTTGTTTTTTTCACTTGCGCTGGGTGTTATTTCGCTCTATGAATTAAATAAAATGGCTGGAAGAACCGAAAGATTATACAGTCACCCCTACAGAACAAGCAACTCCGCATTAGAAATAAAATTCCATTTTACAGCCATTCATCGTTCTATGAAAGATGTAGTTTTGTCCAATGATGAGAGAGAAATGAATGAATGCAAAAATATCATCCATAGCCACGAAAGGGCTGTGGACACTTTGCTTACGAATCTACAAAATAGTTTTCTGGGCGACAAAGCCAAGATTGAAAACCTCCTCGTGTTATTTGGAAAATGGAAAAAAGCAACTGAAGAACTCTATGAAATGAAAATAGCTGGTTTACTGAGCGAAAGCATTGAGTTTACCATGCAGGGAGAAGTAAAAGACATCATAGACCAAACCAACAAAGAAGCCGATGAGATCTATGAACTTGCTAAAAACAAAGCAGAAGAATTAAAAACCATTTCACGCGATGCCGTTTCACAAGATATGCAAATTTTATTCATAAGCATTGCTTTTATACTGGTAGCAAGTCTTATTGTATCCTATAGAATTACACGGAGCATAATAGTTCCGGTAAGCAGAATTGTTCAGAACACACAAAACACACTGAGATCGGTACTTGGGAAAGAAATTAATTTCACTAATAAAAATGCTTTTACTGTTTTAGAGCATGCTGTGGACGAACTTCGAAACACCGGAATGCTATTGAATCAGGAGGTTAAAGTTAGAATAAAAGCAGAACAGGAAATAAAACTCAATCAAGAAAAGATCATCATCCAGAACCAGATGATCCAGAATCAAAATGAAGAACTGGAGCTTGTCAATGGTGAACTAATTGATACGAACAGAGAATTAATTGAGCTTAAAACCAACCTAGAACAAAAAGTAATTCAGCGAGCCGAAGAACTTGAAATGGCTTACAAGGAAATTAAAGCGAGTGAGAAAAGGCTTCAAACTGTAATTAATTCGATTCCCAACCCAATTTTTTATACCTCAGCCGATGGCCAGTATTTATTTTGTAACAATTCTTGGCTTGCTTTCTGGGATTGTCATCAGGATCAATTTTTGAATAAAACGATTGGTGAAATCAGCGTCAGCAATTACTGGAATGAGTATTCCCAATCGATAGGTCAAAGTGTAAGCAATTTTAACGAAGGTCGTCAGGAAATTAAAATTAAAAACTTTACAGGTGTTCAACACGAAATCATTGAAATTATAACCAAGGTAGAAATTGAAAAAGGCGAGATCGAAGGATGGGTCGGTATTTGGATTGATATATCTGACCTGATTCATTCGAAAGAAGCTCTGCGCGCTAATGAACGATTGTTGCGATATGTTCTGGGATCGCTTCCTGTTGGAATTTGGATTGCAGACTCCAATCTTAAAATCATGGAGGTAAACCAAGCCGGTAAGAAAATTTGGGAATATAAAATAGAAGAAGTTCCTTCTAATCTATTGGAACAGAGTGCTTTTTTAAGCGATGAGCCAGAAAAAGAATATTTGGAAGAATTACCAATACTTCGACTTATCAAAAACAAAACTGCAATCTTAAACGAAGAAATGAAAATAGAATGCTTTGATAGCAGTATAAAAAGCATTTTGTATTCTGCAATTCCGATACCGGGCGAAAATGATGAAATATCTGGAATTGTTATTGTCAATGAAGATATTACAAAAATAAAAATCGTAGAAGCCAATTTAAAAAAAGCGCTGAGCGAAAAAGAAGTTCTTATCAGAGAAATTCACCACAGAGTAAAAAATAACATGCAGGCGATCAATAGCATCATCAACCTGTCAACAGAAAAATTCAGACATGTTGTGCCTGCCGAAGTGTTCCGGGACGTAGAAAACCGAATTAGTTCTATGTCGCTGATTCATGAACTGCTATACCAAAAAACAAATTTAGCAAAAATTGATTTAAATGATTATATTCTGAGGTTAAGCAATGGATTATCAAATTCTTATGGCTTGGAGCAAAACGTAACTTTTGAAATAAAAGTCACGGATGTCTTTTTAAGTATAGAAACAGCAATTCCCTGTGGATTAATGATCAATGAACTAATTTCAAATAGCTTGAAATATGCTTTTCCTAAAAGTGCTAAAGGAAAAATTCAAGTTTTAATGAAAAAGCAAGAAAAATTCTATAATTTAGTGGTACTTGATAATGGGGTGGGATTGCCTGAAAGTTTTGATATAAACAACACCAAAACCTTAGGAATGACACTGATAAAAGGTTGGGTCAGGCAACTGCAAGGCACTTTAAAGATTATCAATGAAAAAGGAGCAGAATTTAATATTACTTTCAAACAAATTGATAAAGAATCATGAATAGTTCTAGCCCACAAATTCCCCGCAGAATCCTCATCGTAGAGGACGACACAATCATCGCTTTAGACCTGAAGCAAAGGCTCGAAGCGCACAACTATATTATCACAGATGCAGTTTCTACGGGTGAAGAAGCGATTCAATCCGCTTTAGAAAACAAGCCGGAAATGATCATCTCTGATATCAAACTTCCGGGAAAACTCAATGGAATAGAAGCAGCCATCGAAATCCAAAAAATTATTGATGCTCCTGTTATTTTTCTTTCTGCTTATTCCGATGATGCATTAATTCAATTCTCCAAACATGGCGAGCCTTATGCCTACCTACTAAAGCCATACAAAGAAAGAGAGTTATTAATCGCCATAGAGATTTCTTTTTACAAGCATGATTTGCACAAAATTATTCAAAAGAAAAATGTTGAGCTGGAAAAAGAAATAGAAAAACGAATCTTTTACGAAAAATCTTTGCAGGAAAGCGAAAAAACCATTCGGCTGATATTTGAAAATGCCAATGATGGAATCTGCGTCAATCAAATGAATGGAAAATTTATTGAAATTAATAATTCGATCTGCAATTTATGCGGTTTCGAAAAAGATGAAGTTACTTCCTTCAGACCCTGCGATATTTTAAGCCCCGACCCGTTTTCGGAGGAGCAAGGTCTTATGAAAGAACTTTTGGAAAGCGGTACCTTGGTTTTCGAATCCAATTTGAAACATAAAAATGGTACAGATATACCTGTCGAAATCAAATCAAGAATGATTGTTTTCAAAGGAAATGATTGCATAATTTCCTCTGTCAGGGATATTTCTGAAAGAAAAAGAAATCAGGAAAAAATCATCAAAGCGCGGGACTTTTATTTAACAATACTGGAAGACTTTCCCAGTATGATTTGGAAATGTGATGAAAATGGAAATTCCGATTACTTCAATAAAACCTGGCTATCATTCACAGGCAGAGGACGAATGGAAGAAATAGAAGCAGGTTGGATGTATAGCGTGCATCCCGAAGATAAAAAAAATCTTCAGAATAAATTTAATGAATCATTTGGACAACTCAAGCCCTTCGCAATTCAATACAGAATGATGGATTTTCAACGAAATTACAAATGGGTTTTGAATGTGAGCAAGCCTTTGTTCGATTTTGATGGTGCTTTTTTGGGAAACATTGGTGCATGCTTTGATATAGACGACAGATTCCGGTATGAAGAAGAACTTCGATCTGCAAAGTTTAAGGCAGAGGAAAGCGATAAGCTCAAATCTGTTTTTCTGGCAAATATTTCACACGAAATACGTACGCCACTCAATGCCATAAACGGGTTTTCTGAATTGCTTTGCAAGCCCAATCTTTCGCAGGAAAAAATTGCAAGCTTTCAGGCATTGATTTCTCAAAACACCGAAGATCTGATCGCAATTATCAACGAAATTATTGATCTTTCTAAAATTGAGGCAAAACAAATGGATGTGTATTGGGAAAAGGTCAACATACTTTCCGTATTAGAAGAATGTCATCATTGGATTTTGAATAGAATCGAGAAAAGAAAAAAGAAGAATATCACCATTATTTTAGAAAGAAATTTACCCGCTGAGTATAATCTGATCAAATCGGATGGATATAAACTGAAACAAATAATCAATTGTTTGCTCGATAATTCATTGAAATTTACTCACTCAGGGAGAATACGTTTTGGAGCAAGTGTCGATATCGACCGCAAAATTCTTTTCTTCATTGAAGATACAGGAATTGGCATTGATACTGCTCTTAAAGATCACATATTTAATAAGTTCAGACAAGGGGAAGAATCCTCCACCCGCAGATACGGAGGCACGGGATTAGGTTTGCCAATTGTAAAAGGATTAATCAATCTCTTAGGCGGCGATGTTTGGTATGACTCTAAAGTGAAACAAGGGACAACTTTCTTCTTTAATATTCCAATTGCTTAAATTCAGTCAAATTGGATTGGAGTTTTTTGTTTGCATTGTTTTATTCCTTTTTGATTGAAAAGTTTGGTCATCAAAGTCAAGGAATGCAATACATGCAAAAATAGTGACATAATAATCCTCCAGTTTTTCGTTTATTTCAGAATCCAATTTCAATAAGAGTGTAGGAGAAATGTCATTGAGTTCGGAAAGAAATTTCTCAATTTCTAAAATAGGTACAAGGAAATCTTTTGAAATCTTATGGATTTTGCAAAACTCCTTGATGGAAATTCGTCTGGTTTGAAGTACAAGATCGTGAAAAATGAACAGGTAATCTTGCATTAGTCCGTATAGAGCAGAAAAAGCAAGGCTCAATTTTGTTATTCTGAAATCTGTTAATTTATAAGGGTCATCATAGCACTTATCATCTGAAAAGGCCAGTGATCTCTCTAAATCTTCAGAAGCAGTTACCAAATTATTAAATTTTTTTCTATACGAATCTATAACTATCATACCTCTTCAATTTATCTGAAATTCAAACAGTTCAAGCAAAGTATTTAATAAATGCTCGCATTAAATACCCAAATTGGCTTCGACAAATATATCACTTAGATCTAAAAACGAAAAAATTATTTTATTGTTTTTTAGTAGTTAAAATAAAATTTAACAAACTTTTAACAATATAAGTTTTCTGGCATTAAAAAGAAATTTTGCTTAACCAAATTTTAACCATTTCTAAGCTCGGATTGGCAAATCCCAACTTCATTTTTTTATTGATACCACAAATTTCATTATGCAATTTTCCTTCACTTAAACCAGACATGCTTTCTACAGTTGTATAGCCCAATTTTTGAATCACAGCTATCCATTCTTCGGGAATTCCCAATGCCAGATAATTTTCTTTTGGGTCAATTTTGGCCTTTTTTTCCGGCCTCATTTGCGGAAAGAATAAAACATCCTGAATAGAATTCTGGTTGGTCATAATCATGGCCAAGCGATCTATTCCAATGCCTATGCCTGCAGTGGGAGGCATGCCGTATTCAAGAGCACGCAGAAAATCTTCATCCAGCATCATGGCTTCTTCATCGCCTCTTTGCGCCAGATATAGTTGATATTCAAACCGTTCTCTTTGATCAATCGGATCATTCAATTCTGAAAAACAGTTGCAAATTTCTTTGCTGTTACATATACCTTCAAATCTTTCTACCAAACCTGCTTTGCTTCTGTGTTTTTTTGCCAAGGGCGACATTTCAATGGGATAGTCTGTAATAAAGGTAGGTTGTATCAAAAGGGGTTCACATTTAGCGCCAAATATTTCATCGATCAATTTCCCTTTGCCCATCGTAGCATCCACATCAATGCCTAATTTGTTGGCGGTTTCGGCAAGTTCTGTTTCGTTCATCTCAGAAATATCAATACCCGTGAAGTGGGCAATGGCTTCGAACATGGTATATCGCTGCCAAGGGCGTTTAAAATCAATCATATTTTCACCCACTTTGACCTGGGTTGTACCATGCAAAGCAATGGCTATTTTTTCTATCATTTCCTCTGCCAGATCCATCATCCACAAGTAGTCTTTGTAGGCTACATAAAGTTCTATTTGTGTAAATTCAGGGTTATGAAACCTGTCCATTCCTTCATTACGAAAATCTTTCGAAAACTCATACACACCATCATATCCACCAACGATTAATCTCTTTAGATACAATTCGTTAGCTATTCTAAGATAGAGGGTCTGATCCAAGGTATTGTGATGTGTTTTAAAAGGACGGGCTGCAGCCCCGCCATAAATCGGTTGAAGTATAGGAGTCTCTACCTCCAGGTAACCTTTTTCGTTTAAATATTGTCGCATGGTATTCACCAGACGACTTCTTTTCATGAAAACCTCTTTTACTTCGGGGTTCACAATTAAATCAACATATCTTTGTCTATATCGGACTTCAGGATTCGTAAAAGCATCGTAAATCACCCCATCTTTTTCTTTTACAATGGGTAGTGGTCGCAATGATTTACTTAAAAGTTTTATTTCTTTTACATGGATTGAAATTTCTCCTGTTTGGGTTTTGAATACATACCCTGAAATCCCAATGATATCGCCTATGTCTAAATGTTTTTTGAAAAATGTATTGTAGAGATCTTTGTTTTCGCCAACACAAATATCGTCCCTTTTTACATAGAGTTGAATGCGTCCAAATTGATCCTGAATTTCAGCAAATGAAGCACTCCCCATGATTCTGCGGGTCATAATACGACCGGCAATCGATATATTTTGAAATTTGCTTTGATCCTGTTCAAATTCTTTCAGTATAATTTCTGTTGTTGCATTTACCACGAAGGTTTCTGCGGGATATGGGTTTATTCCCAGAGCTTTAAGCTCTTCTAAAGAGTTTCTCCTTATTAATTCCTGTTCGCTTAACTCTAACTGATTCATGATTTTGTTTTTTTGCAAAAATATAAAGTGCATTGAATCGGCAAAAATATTCAAATTTTTCCTTTGTTATGTATAAATCAGGTTTTTTATAAAAAAAAATTTTAATCGTTGTTTATGAATAATGAAAAATGAATAGTGAAAAAATGAAAATGAATCAATTACGTTTAGTTAGGCTGAAAGCCTTAAAGCATTAGCGCAGGGCAGCACCCTGTGTGAAAAATGGAATATACTCAGAACTCCTGAAACAGACCAAACTATTATGTTGTATTTTTCTAAAATATGCTTACAGACCTTAAATCAAGGCACTCAATACTATATACGCAATAAATTGCGTATTTACGGGAGCGGGCTGGCGAAAATAATGGATCGAATAATCCCTTGCTGGCCAAAATAATTAAATCCATCATTCCCATTTAGGAAAAAATAAACATTATGGCTTGCAATGAAGTTTTATGATTCAAGATATTTCGATTAATTTTGCAATCCCAAAAAAAATAAAATTGAAAGCAAAAGAAAAAGAATTGATTCAAGATGATCAATACGAAACGCTGGATTTGGAAAACATCCATGTTCAGGGAGCGAGGGTGCATAATTTAAAGAACGTTGATATTGTAATTCCCCGAAATAAACTCACGGTTATCACGGGTTTGAGTGGCAGCGGAAAATCATCGCTGGCCTTCGATACCATCTACGCTGAAGGGCAACGGCGATACATAGAAACCTTTTCAGCTTATGCACGCCAATTTCTTGGCAACATGGAAAGACCTGATGTTGATAGAATTACGGGACTTAGTCCGGTCATTTCCATAGAGCAAAAAACAGTAAATCGCAATCCACGTTCAACAGTAGGTACAATTACAGAAATTTACGATTTCCTTCGTTTGCTTTTTGCCAGAGCTGGTGAAGCATATTCCTACATAAGCGGCGAAAAAATGGTAAAATATACCGATGAGCAAATTCTAAAAATCATACTTGAAAAATATGCAAACCAAAAAATATTTCTTTTAGCTCCGATTGTCAGACAAAGAAAAGGTCATTATAAAGAGCTTTTCGAGCTTTTGCGCAAAAAAGGATTCTTGAATATACGATTAGACGGAGAAGTGAAGGAAATAACCGAAAATTTGAAGTTAGACAGGTATAAAATTCACAATATTGAATTGGTTATAGATAAATTTATTGTGAATCCAGACGAGGATTTGACCAGAATTAAAGCCTCCATTCAAACTGCCATGCATCATGGAAAAGGCGTTATCCTCATTCTGAATAAAGAAACAGAAGATGGTAAATTCTTCAGCCGACAATTGATGTGCCCTACCAGTGGAATAGCTTATGATGAGCCTGCTCCCAATGCATTTTCCTTTAATTCTCCACAGGGTGCCTGTACGCATTGCGATGGTCTTGGAGAAATTTCCGTGATTGATTACAGCAAAATTATTCCAGACGATACTTTGAACATTGAAAATGGTGGCATTGCACCTATTGGTAAACAAAAAAACAATTTAATTTTCTGGCAAATAGAATCTATTGCCAAGCATTTTGGATTTGGTATAAATACCCCAATCAAAGATATTCCTAAAAACGCCTTGGATATTTTGCTATTTGGATCAGAAGAAACCTTTACTATAAAAAATTCACCCTTGGGGAATTATACAAATTATGCTTTGAAATTCGAAGGTATCATCAAATACCTTGAATTAGAACAAAATAAAACCCAGGGTGAAAAAACGAAAAAATGGGTAGAACAATTTTATCATTCCAAAGCTTGCCCCGAATGCCAAGGAGATAGGCTGAATAAAATTGCCTTAAATTTCAAAATCAATGATAAAAATATTGCGGATTTATCCAAAATGGACATCAGCGATCTTCATGCATGGATCAATCAAATTTCGAATTTTGAAGCATCGGGAATTAAACTCTCAAAAAAACAACAAGCTGTTGCGAAAGAAATTTTGAAAGAACTATCTACCCGGGTTTCATTTCTGTTGGATGTGGGTTTGGATTACCTTTCTCTGCACCGCAGTTCAAGAACGCTTTCGGGTGGAGAAAGTCAGCGAATCCGTTTAGCAACCCAAATAGGTTCACAACTGGTGAATGTACTTTATATATTGGATGAACCCAGCATAGGACTGCACCAAAGGGATAATCAAAAACTTATTCATTCGCTTAAGAATCTGCGAGATACAGGCAACACAGTCATTGTGGTAGAGCATGACAAAGAAATGATTTTAGCCTCTGATTATGTGATCGATATAGGCCCACGCGCCGGAAAACACGGTGGTGAAATTGTTGGAAAAGGAACCCCTTCGGAAATTTTAAAATTCCACAATCTTACATCAGACTATTTGAATGGAACGAGAAGCATTGAACACCCAGCCAAAAGGCGAAAAGGAAATGGTCATTTCATCGAAATTGAAGGTGCAAAGGGTAACAACCTCAAGAATGTTTCTTTGAAATTGCCATTGGGTGTTTTTATTTGTATTACAGGTGTTTCGGGTAGTGGAAAATCAAGTCTGATCAGTGATACGTTATTGCCTGTTCTGAAGAAATATTTTTACAGAGCCATGGACGAGCCTTTATCATACAAAAAAATTTCGGGACAAGAATTCATAGACAAAGTGATTGAAGTAGATCAGGCACCTATTGGTCGAACACCGCGTTCCAACCCGGCTACTTACACCGATGTATTCACCGATATACGAAAAATATTCGAACAATTACCCGAATCAAAAATCCGGGCATACAAAGCAGGCCGTTTCTCTTTTAACGTAAAAGGCGGTCGTTGCGAAACATGCCAAGGCGGTGGTATGAGGGTGATAGAAATGAACTTTCTGCCCGATGTTTATGTGCATTGTGAAGATTGTTCCGGAAAGAGATACAACAGAGAAACCCTCGAAGTTCGTTATAAAGGTAAATCCATCAGCGATGTTCTGAACATGACCATTGAACAGGCTTATGAATTCTTTCAAAATATTCCGCAAATTTCATTGAAAATGAAAGCTTTGCTGGATGTGGGTTTGGGTTATATCACCTTAGGACAATCATCGACCACCTTATCAGGTGGGGAAGCGCAAAGAATAAAATTAGCTGCTGAGCTTGCCCGCAAAGACACCGGAAATACCTTATATATTCTCGATGAACCAACTACAGGTTTGCATTTTGAAGACATCCGGGTTTTGCTGGAAGTTCTCAATAGACTTACAGAAAAAGGCAATACAATTATAGTTATAGAGCATAATCTGGATGTTGTGAAATGTGCTGATTATATTATAGATATGGGACCCGAAGGAGGCAAAGGTGGCGGAAAAATTTTGTTTGAAGGAACTCCTGAAGAAATGCTAAAAAACTCAGATGGTTATACCTCTCAGTATCTTGCCAATGAGATGAAATAAAAAACCCTGTTTCTTTGTAGAAACAGGGATAATAAAATTACCGGTTTTCGTACGAATGAATTATATTCTGCGGAGCGTATCAGAAATGGTAAGTCTTTTTCTACCTTTTGCTCTGCGGGCTGCAATCACTTTTCTGCCACTGGCAGATGCCATTCTTTCTCTAAAACCATGCTTGTTCTTTCTCTTTCTATTCGATGGCTGGTATGTCCTTTTCATTTTCTAAAAAATTATCTTTACAATATTAAACATATACATTAGGGATATAAACCCAAATTCGTTCATTTTAAAGTTCTCTGAATCATGAAATAAGCCAGAAATCTCCGAAAAATTTTGTGCCGCTAAAGTAGAACTATTTTTTATCTTTTCAAAAAATATTCAAAATTCTTTTAATAATTTTCTTAATGCATGAAATAATGAATAATGAATAATGAAGCTATAAACTTAAAATTCAAGGTACTCAATCGAGGTTTACTCACTGCAAAGAACCGCATTGACTGAAATAATTGACAGATCTAATAACAAGGACAGACCAAAATTAGAGTAATTCGTAGTCTAACAAAAAAAACTTGTAGTTTTACGGTTTTCCTAAAAAAGGGAATTCAGACAATTCGATTAAAATCAGAATGAAAAATAATTCAGAGCAAAATATTTCAGTTTATTAATTAAAAATTAACAATACAATTTTGTTTGAATAATTATTTATTGCTTATATTTACAAAGGTAATAATTAACCATATTAACTTAAATTTTAAAGCTATGCCAGTAAGAGTTGTTAAAGACGAAGAATTAGAAGATAACAAATTCAGCGACGAAGAAATCGAAGATGAAGACGAAGACTTCGAAGACGAAGAAGACGAAGACTTCGAAGACGAAGACGACGAAGATTTCGAGGACGAAGATGAAGATGATGACGAAGATTTAGACGACGAAGACTTCGAAGACGAAGACGACGAAGACTTTGAAGATGAAGACGAGGATGAAGATGAAGACGAGGATGAAGAAGAAGATGAAGAATAGTATGAAACATTCTCTCCTCTTTTTTTTCTGACATCTTATCTCAATGAAATTAAAAACCCGCTGGAAATGAATTCTTAGCGGGTTTTTTTATTTTTCCTAAAATCCACAGGATTTTTTCAATTTGTGTAATAAACATTCGCTTGCATAATTACACCTTCACCTTAGTAATGAATAATGAACAATGAATAATTTTGCTATTTCGTTATAATTAGGTGTTTGTAAAACCATTTGGTCTATATTATTTAATTTTTTTCACTTATTTTAATGTACTAAAATTTTTGTAATTGGTGAGCAATAAAAAACAGTTGTGAATTTAATTTAATTCCTTAAATCCGCAAGTGTTTTTTGTTTGCCCACGAATTACACAAATTACACGAATTTTAGTTCATTTAAAAGGGTGAAGAAAAATAGATGCAAACTATTGTTTATTACACAAATTGAAAAAATCCTGCGGATTTTAGGTAATTTATATTGAAAAATGAAGCTATGCCGGCAACGAAAACCAAAAAGTAGTTCCAACATTGACCGTAGATGTAACCCATATTTTGCCTTTATGCGCCTCAACAGCCAATTTGCAAAAGGTAAGACCTAATCCTGTCGATCTTACGGTTCCCGACTTTTTTGCCTCTACTTGCCCAAATTTTTCGAATACAATTTGAATTTTATCCTCTGGGATTCCAATTCCTGTATCTGTAACACTAACAATAACTTGAGGATAATGGATGAATTCAACCTTGTTCTGAATTAAATGATTATCTCGAGCCGATTCCAATATAAAGGCATTGAGTGTGATACATCCATCTGCAGGCGTATATTTAATAGCATTGGTGAGCAAATTAATAAAAACCCTCAAAATAATATCGTAATCAAACTTGGGTGTGATAGTCTCTGGAATTAAGTTTGCACTTTTTAGCTTTTTACCTGTCAACAGCAAAGCAACCTGCTGAATACAATCTGTTCCGGTATCTTTTAAATTGTATGCATCTATACTGAGTTTTACTTTTGCCTCTTCAAATTTCTGAACATCCAGAATATTTAATACCAGATTCAACATTTGATTCCCAGCCGAATTGATTACAGCCATAGCTTCATTGTTTTCTATATCCAAGGAAGACAATCCAATAATGGCATTCAAGGGATTTTTCAAATCATGTACAATCATTCCGGTAAGGCTTTCTTTGAATTTATCAAGCTCTTGCAATTTGGCAATCGCTTTCTTTAATTCATTGTAAGCTGCAGCATTGTCAATAGAAATTGTGATGTATGAAGCCAGAGCATGCATATTCACCAAATCTTTTTTCGAATAGCCATTCTTCTTCAAACTACCCACCTGAAAAACGCCAATTCTTTTCTTATTGAATGTTAATGGAAGATAAACAAGCGATTGTGGTCTTTCTGGTGTTCTGAAGTCAGGAATTTTATCAACGTATTTCACATATTCAATTTCAAGATCATTTATATGTATAACTTTTTGATTATTAAAGCAATAAACAGCTAAACTCTCCGTATTATCTGTTTTTAGCATAAAATGGGGCATCAGAACACCACCTTCCAAGTAAGCAATATATTCGAGTGCCTCTTCCTCCTTCTTAAAAATACCTACACCAAAAGAAGCCACATCAACCAAGGAACTTACATAACCATGCACCACCTGATTGATCGATTCGAGCGTGAGAACCGCCGTAACTTTCTGTCCAAATTCCGAAATAATCTTTGTATGACGGAATGATTTTTCAAGCTCTTCTTTTTGATTGATCAATTGTTTGTTGGAAGTTAGAACTGCTTCGGCCTGAGCAGCAAGTTCTTCATTCATCGCCGAAAGTTCTTCAGATTGCTGTTGAATTTCCTCATTTTGCTGCATGATTTCATAAGTTCTCTCCGAAACGGTTTTTTCCAACTCCCTATTTCGCTTTTTCATTTGATATGTCCGGTATTTGTAGAATACAAAAATTCCGGCAAGAATCAATACTCCGGCAAAAATCCTAAATGCCCAGGTTTCCCACCAAGGAGGTGTGATCTCAATATTGAGGGATATCCCTTCGTTGTTCCAATTTCCATCACTATTGCAAGCAATTAGCTTAAAGACATAATTACCCGCTGGTAAGCTCGTGAAAGATGCCCTTCGGTTTGTTGCATCAGTTGTAAACCACTCTTTGTCTTCAAAACCTTCTAATTTATACTTGAACAGATTCTGTTCAGGGTTTGTATAATGCAGCGCTGCAAATTCAAACGAAATTAAATATTCCCGATAAGTGAGCTTCATTTTTTTCGTTTGGCCAATAGGTTGAGTCAGAATAACCCGTCCATTAACGGTATCGCCCAGCTTTACAGATTTGTTGAGAATTTTCAGATCTGTAATGACAACGGCTGGCAGAATAGGATCATCTTTAATATTCTGAGGATAAAATGAGGTCAGTCCATTGGCACCACCAAAAAACAATTGTCCATCTTTTGCCAAAAAGTAGGCTTTCTCATTGAAATCGCTGCCTTGAAGGCCATCTTTTTTATAGTAAGAACGAAAAGTATTTTTCTCCGGGTGATATTTGCATAAACCATTATTGGTCGAAATCCAAATATATCCGCCTTTATCGGGCAAAATACCATGAACATTATCGCCAGGCAGTCCGTCCTGCATCGAGATAACCGTAAAAGTACCCTTATTGATATCCAATTTATTCAAACCACTTGAAGTGCCAACCCATAGCGTATTTTCATCACTTTGCAAAATGCCATGAACAGTACTTTGTGAAATGGAAAATTTATCGTTATTATCCGGCTGATAACGAATGGCTTTCCCCGTCTTTTTGTCAAATTTATTTAAGCCCCCTCGCATTGTGCCAATCCATAATATATTGGGATCATAAGTAGATTCGTAAATCGTCCAGATGAAATCATCGGAAAGTGAAGTAGGGCTTTCGCTATGACTATAATATTTATATTCTTTTTTTTCAGGATCAAATCGAACAAGACCATCGGATGCTCCTGCCCAAATAATACCTTGATCATCAATATGTAATTCCCTATACGACCAACGCTTCAATGAGAGGGGATCGTCACTTTTATGTTGATAATGTGTAAACTTCATTGTTTTTGGCTCGAAGGAACTGATTTGGCCATCATAGAATCCAAGCCAAATATTTCCTTTCTTATCTTGATTTATACTACCGACAATACGAGATGGAAGACCATTTTTGCCATCTTTCTGCTGATAAAACCGAGTCATATTGTTTTGAGTGGGATCAAAACAATTCAATCCATTAAGAGTCCCGATCCAGATTCTGCTTTCTCTGTCTTGGAAAATGCCATAAATATCTGGATGGGTCAGGCTGTTGTCATCTTCTTGTACTGAACCTAAATAGGAAAATGCTTTTTGATGGAGGTTCAAACGATTGATTCCAGATTTTAAGGTTCCAATCCAAAGGTTGCCGCTAAAATCTTCATATAAACATTGGATTATACTTCCACTTAGACTTGCTGGATCAGATTGATCATGAGTATGCTGAAAAAAATTATCCAAAAGATAATCAAATTGACATAATCCCAATGAATTCTCAGAGCATCCTGTCCAAATATCTCCATTGCTGTCTTCCAATATGTCGGTGAATTCATACCGGGTTTTATTTCCATTAAAATTAAAGTTAAAAAATCCCTGAGCATTGTCTGCTTCAATTTCATGTTTTTTCAATCGAAACAATCCACTTTTTGAACCAAACCAAATGTCTCCTTTTTTGCTCTCAAAAGCAAAATTGATATTCAATGCATCAGCAGGATCCGGGACATTTATTTTGGTCAGAAATTTTTTAAAACCGGGATTTCTCGAAGAAAGCTCGTATGCAGATATTCTATTGGGTTGCTGTGCTGTAGAAACCCACAAATTACCAGCATGGTCAAAGTACAAACGATGAATCGTATTATTTGAAATCGCATCTGGATTTTTCGAATCAGCTTTTATTATATTTACAGTTTTATTTTTTTCTTTATATTGAATCAGTCCATCTGTGGTACCCAACCAGATTGTTCGGTTTTCGTCAATCGCCATGCAGGTAAACGACTTCCCTTTAAATTGAGTTTGAGAATTGTTAAATATCTGGGTGAATTTTCCGGTATTAGCATCTATCTTATTAAAGCTTAAATCTGTTCCGACATATACGTTTCCCACAGTATCCAAATACATAAAATTCACAATATTTCCATTTATATATTTGGAATCCTTTTTCGATATTTGAATATTCAGGAATTCTTCACGCCAAGGATCAAACCGACTTATGACCCCTTCTTCAAAAACGATCCACAAGAATCCTGTTCGATCTAGCTGTATATCTCTAATCATTCGCCCCCCTGCACTTTTGGGATTTCTGGGTAAAGGGAAATATTTCTTTATCTTGTAGCCATCAAATCGATTGAAACCGTCATACGTTCCAAAATAAAGGTAACCGATTTTATCATTGAGAATCGAAAAGGTTGTGCTATGGGATAAACCATCTTGGGTATTAATCCGGTTGAATCGATACAGTTGGTTCTGCGCATGAGAAGCAGCAAACCCAATGATAAGAAATACGAATATGATTGCCTTTTTAATAATCATGAAATCTGGTTTATATTAAAAATTTAACAAATTTATACATAATCATTTGGAATAACAATTCCTGATGAAATTGTATCCGGGATATTTGATCAAACTCTCTATTAAGTGTAATTATATTAGTATATTAAATTATATTTTAGTTAAAAACTCAAGTATTAGGTATCCTGAAATCATGGTGTAAAAAACACAAAAATATAACAATCAGTTAACAAAAAATGTCTGTATAATTATTTCGAAAGAATTATTTTTATACCGTAAAAAATTTCATTTTAAGGCATCTAAAATATTTAATATTTCATTATATGAAAAATATTCGGGTAATATCTTTTGTATTTTCATTAATATTAATGAATTATATTATCGTAACAAAATGCTTCGCCGATAATTACCCCACAGGGAGCAGGTTTGCAGGCATGGCCAACACAGGGGTAATGTGGAACGATCTCTGGTCGGTTTATCAAAACCAGGCAGGCCTAAGCCGAATCGAAAAAATTGAAGCCGGAGTGCATTTTTCCAATTCCTATTTTGTAAAAGAACTAAGCGTAAATTCTTTGGCTTTTGCCATGCCGACCAAAGCAGGTGTATGGGCATTGAATTATACTTATTTTGGATATTCTCGTTTCAATCAAAATAAAGTAGGATTTGCATATAGCAGAGCTTTAGGAAAAAAGATCAGTATAGGGATGCAGGTTGATTATTTTCGAACCCATATTGAAGGTGAATTTGGTAACGGTGGTTTGTTTACAGCAGAAGCCGGCATGATCGTGAAACCATTGGAAAAACTATCTATTGGGGCGCATATTTTCAATCCGGTCAGATCCAAATGGGATAATGTAAATCAGGAAAGAATGCCGACCGTTTTGAAAGTAGGTTTGGGATATCAATTTAGTGAAACTTTCAAACTGGGCATTGAAGTAGAAAAAGATATGGATTATAAAGAAATATTTAAGGTAGGCGCTGAATATGAGTTGGTTAAGAACTTATTTTTTCGTATCGGAATTTCTACGAATCCTATCATCAATTCATTTGGAATAGGTTATAAACTTGGTAAATGGAAAATGGATATTTCATTTACCAAACATGAGATTGCAGGTTATTCCAGCGGTTTGTCCTTGGGCTACATTTTTTAAGTTTTATGCTTAGTAATATAATTTTAATCTTATTGAAAAGTGAATAAATTTTTGATTTTGTTGATTTTAATTGGATTTGGGTTAAACTCATTTGCCCAAAGAGATACCATAATAGATGAATCGATGAATGTCATCGAGGAATTGATCGAAGAGCTTTCGGCCAATGCAAATGATGATGATTTGGATATCAGTGTTTTGTTCGATGACCTTACCGAAATGCTTGAATACCCGGTTGATCTCAATCATGCGCTCAGAGGCGATCTGGAAAGATTTCAATTTCTAACAGATGCACAAATCAATGAAATTTTAGTCTATGTAAAAAAGAATAGTGGATTTGCAACCTTATTTGAATTGCAGTATTTAGAATCTTTTTCTCCCCTTCAAATTCAAAGATTATTGCCTTTTGTTACGCTAGAACCTATTGTAAGAGAAGAGAAGATAGACAAAGAAAGGTTGTTCCGATATGGTAAAAATAGTGTTATCATCAGATCTCAATGGATCATGGAAGACCAGAAAGGTTATCTACCGTTGGATGATTCCTTGCTAAGTCTCAGTCCTAATTCCCGTTATCGAGGCAATCGATTGAAATATTATTTTAAATACCAATTCAATTACAGAAATTTGATTTCTTGGGGATTTGTTGCAGAAAAAGATCCGGGTGAAGAATTTTTTAAAGGATCACAAAATAAAGGTTTTGACTATTATTCTTTTCATGCCTTGCTAAGTGAGTACAAAATCTTTAGAAAAATTGCCATTGGTGATTACAAATTGAATTTTGGCCAAGGGCTTATTCTGTGGTCTGGTATGGCTGGATCAAAATCTTCATACGTTCTTAATATAAGAAGAAAGCAACATGGAATCAGTAAGTATTCTTCAACAGATGAAAACAGATATATGCGAGGAGTTGCAACGACAGTAAAGGCTGGCCCGCTGGATATCACCGGCTTTTTTTCCTATAAAAAAATTGATGGAAATGTATCCGTAATGGATTCTGTCAACGAAGAACCTCTGGTGGTTTCAACCTTACAGACAATGGGAATTCACGGAACACAAAGTCAGATTGAAGACAAAAATACATTAAAGGAGAGAATCATAGGCGGCAATCTACATTATTTTCATGAGGCAATCAAAGCAAGTTTTACTGTGTTCAATTATGCCTATGATGTTGATTTAGAGAAAGAAGCAAAACCTTACAATTACTATTATTTTCAAGGCAAGAGCAATACAAACATGAGCTTGGATTACCAGTCAGTTCTACCTAAATTAGGCTTGACAGTTTTTGGAGAAACCGCAATGAGTCAAAATGGAGCAATTGCCACCACAAATGGGGTTAGTTTGAATCCGGCTCATAGTTTTTCTTTTGTGGCAATGCATCGTTATTTTCAGCCCGATTTTCAGGCAATTTATGGAAGCCCTTTTGCTGAATCTGCAGGAACTGCAAACGAAACAGGATTGTATCTGGGTGGCGAATGGCTTATTTGGAAAGGCTTAAAAGCCTCAGCCTTTGTTGATACTTATTATTTTCCCTGGTTGAAATTTCTGGTAAATTCCCCCTCTCACGGAAGAGAGTATTTCCTTCAATTTGATTATGCTACAAAGAATAATACGATCATGTATTTGCGTTTTAAACTGAAAAATAAACAAGAAAATACAGACTTGGATTCTGTTGCTATTCCCTTCACTGTTCAAGCCGAAAAAAGATCGATGCGATATAATATTTCCTATTCTGTAAACAGAAGAATTGCCTTCCAAAGCCGAATCGAATTTGTCGAATACAGAAAAGTTGGCGAAGCAGTTCAGGATGGTTTTTTGCTTTTTCAGGATGTGAAATACAAATTTTCACGTATCCCACTTGATATCACATGTCGATACGCTTTATTTCAAACGAGCAGTTTTTCTTCCGCCATCTATGCTTATGAAAATGATGTTTTGTATGGATATTCAATCCCCGCCTACTATTCCAAAGGATCGAGGGCTTATTGTGTTCTAAAATACACTATAATAAAAGGTATAGATTGCTGGTTTAGGATTGCCCAGACTTTTTTTGCCGATAAACAAGTCATTAGCACTGGCTTAAATGAAATCACAGGCAATCATAAAACAGAGGTGAAGGTTCAACTTCGGTTTACATTTTAGAATTCGATATAAACTTTGGGTTTCATGTTGTTTTCCATAGTCCAGAAGTGAGCTTTTCCGTGGGCTATTCTAAATATAACCAAACCAGGACTATCAATGGTTAAACCAAAGCTTTTAAGAAATGGTCTATCATTCAATACTTTTTCCCTAAGGTTTAAATCGTTAATAAATTCAACAGATCCGCTGACTCTCAGCATAGTTCCTGTCATGCCTTCATGCTTGTAAAAACAAACCTCAGTCTTGTGGTTCTTTTTTAGCTGATTGGGAAACTCTTTGATTGAACCGCTTTGGAAATAGAAACCCGTTTCGTCGGCAAACCAAAAACCTAATACCCGAACATGAGGCTGATCATCCTCGGCAGTAGCCAGAAAGCAAATGGGATTTTCATTTGCAAATTTGATACATTCTTGTAAATTCATTGTTTCATTGATTTTGTGATAAACTATTCTTAAAAAAGGAATTCCTTGCGCAGAATTTTGTCACTTAACAAAGATAAAAAAGGTTATAAACTTCAAAAAAAAATCCAATACCATTTTATTTTTTAAACCTGGAGGAGTTTTTCAACCCTCCGGTGTTTCGATTCGAAGATAAAAAAACCCGGAAGATCTTAAAGACACTTCCGGGTTATTAAGAAACAATAAACTTGGAGGTGTTTTTCAACCATCAAGTATTTAGATGTTAATTATTTAGCATATTTGAAACCTCTTCCCAAATATTTAGCTTGGCTACCAAGAGATTCTTCAATTCTAAGTAATTGGTTATATTTAGCGATCCTGTCGGAACGAGAAGCAGAACCGGTTTTGATCAAACCTGTATTCAAAGCAACAGCCAAATCAGCAATGGTCATATCTTCAGTTTCGCCTGAACGGTGGCTCATGATGGAAGTCATTGCATTGGCTGTAGCCATATTAACAGCATTGATGGTTTCAGTTAAAGTTCCGATTTGATTTACTTTGATCAAAATAGAATTTGCGGCTTTCAATTCAATACCTTTAGAAAGACGATTCACATTGGTAACAAATAAATCATCACCAACCAATTGAACTTTGCTTCCGATTTGTTTGTTTAGTTCAACCCAACCATCCCAATCATCTTCGGCAAGACCATCTTCGATAGAAACGATAGGATATTGTTCTACCCATTTTTTCCAGTAGCTAACTAGGTCAGAAGTTGAAAGACTTTGACCGGTTGATTCAAATTCATAGCATTTCTTTTCTTCGTTGAAGAAAGAAGAAGCAGCAGCATCCAATGCAATAAAAATGTCTTTACCAGCATGATATCCAGCTTTTTTGATAGCTTCCAAAATAACTTCAACAGCTTCTTCGTTTGAATTCAAATTGGGAGCAAATCCGCCTTCGTCACCCACATTGGTAGAATGACCTTTGCTTTTCAAAACAGATTTAAGATTGTGGAAAACTTCAGTTCCCATTCTTAAAGCATGGCTGAAAGATTCAGCGCCCACGGGCATAATCATAAATTCCTGAATATCGATCTTGTTATCGGCATGTTGGCCGCCATTGAGGATATTCATCATGGGGATAGGAAGAGTATTAGCATTTACACCTCCTACATAGCGGAACAATTCTTGTCCAGATTCAAGTGCAGCAGCTTTTGCAACGGCAAGAGAAACACCTAAAATAGCATTTGCTCCCAGTTTGCTTTTGTTGTCTGTACCGTCCAATTCGATCATTGCAGCATCAATAGCATTTTGTTCATGAACAAAAAAGCCGTTCAATTCGTCATTCAAAGTAGAATTAATATTGTCAACTGCATTCAGAACACCTTTGCCAAGGTAAACGCTTTTGTCGCCATCACGAAGTTCAACGGCTTCATGGATTCCAGTCGATGCTCCTGAAGGAACGGCAGCTCTACCTAAAATACCACTGTCGGTTATTACATCAACTTCCACAGTTGGATTGCCTCGTGAATCAAGAATTTGTCTTCCTTGTATTTTAACTATTTGTCCCATAATATTTGTAATATTTATTTATATATTTTGCTGTAAAAGTATGATAAGAATTTAAATTGTCCAAAGTTTAAAAGTATTTGTTTTTATTTATTTAGATCTCAATGAATTATCAGACGCAATTTTCAAAATATCATAAGTTTTCTCTTCTAAAACTCTTTCTATGTTTTTGAGTTTGTCTGACTTTGAAGGCTGGCAATTCATTAATGCCTTGTAGGCATTTTGTATAACATCCAAATCATTAGAGAGATCTGCTATTTGATCCACTTTTTCTACTGTCAATCCTACTGCATAAAGATCCTCAGAATACTGCTGTAGAACTTGATGAAAATGTTTTAAGAATAAAGATAAATTTGCAGCATTGTGATTAAAAGCCATAAACCGTCCTAAGCCAAATTCGTTGGATACTCCCTGACTACTTGGAAATGCTTTGATTATAAATGATTTAACTTCATTAAAAGCTTGGTTTGCTTCTTGAATTTTTTCTGATATTTTGACCTGAATGGCGGATATTTCCAGATCATTCGATGTTTCTAATTGAATTTCGTAGTGGTTTAATAATTTCTCGTATTCTTTGATATATGCATCATTGTAACGAGAACTTTTTAAAAGATAAATCGATCGATTCTCTTTTAATGTGGATAAGGCTTCTTTCGATATTTCTAATGAAAATTTTGTATTCATGGTATAAAGTAATTATTTTTTGATAAACCCAATTGCCTTGCTTTTGAACAATTCGATTGGCAGTACAAAAATTCAAAATCTAATTTCGCAAGATACAAAAAATATTTCAATCCATATTTAGGTACAAATATCCGGTTTTTCAAGTATTGAAAATGATCTTGAATCACTACATCTTACATTAGTAATGAATAATGAACAATGAATAATTTTGCTATTTCCTTATAATTTAGGTGTTTGTAAAACCATTTGGTCTATATTATTTAATTTTTTTCACTTATTCAATTAAGGTTTTCAATTGCTCAAAATAATATTGCAAAAATTAAGGACGGTAGCCATAAATTACCAAGGTTAGAAGCAAGAAATGAAATGTCATGTCGCCTCAGGTGTATGCAATATTGAGCGCTTTAAATGCTCGATTTTGATGTAAAATACTGAATTAGATGATTATATTTTTCCATTATTTAAGAAATCAGTATTAGAAAGAAACCCTTTCATTTGCTCAAAAAAGATTTAGCCAAAAATGGAAAAAGACATTTAAGAGATATGGGCAAAATACTTGCATTACGGCTTAGATTTACATTTCATATTGCACGTAATACCTTTGCAACCAAAGCATTAAGCTGGGGAATGAGAATTGAATATGTTTCAAAATATTAGGCCATGCAACCATAAAACAAACTCAGGTTTATGCAAAAATCATTAATCCCGACCTCGATATTTCACACCCTACCAAACGAATAGACAATATTTCTCAGGAACTTCTCAAATTTTCACTTATTGAAAAACTCAATTACACCGAACCAGACAAATTAAATGTTACAATTCCACGCCGGATAATAGTTTGGTTTAAGACTTTTTATTTCTTAGAAAACAAAAATTTTCGTAGATTTGATTTTTATTTTTGAAATTTTAATATATAGAACGTATTGAATATAATACTTATAATTCTGGTTCGGATTGGGCTAAACAGGATTTGCATGTTCATACACCAACGTTAATAAGACAATATTTTGGTGGTAATTTTTAGAAGAAATTTGGGAAAATATATTACTGATTTAGAAAATTTACCAGAAGAATTTACTGTATTAGATATAAACGACTATTTATTTTAAGAAGGGTACAAAAAATTACATTTTGAAATATATCAAAACAGTGGTAGTGCTTTTTGTTTTTCAAACAACGGGCATTTTCAGGGCTTTGACTGTTACACAGCAAATTCAACTTCTATGCTTGCGGGTTCAATTCGTAAAGCAGTAAGAACATATATTTCAAATAATCAAAAGGCTGAATGGTTAATAATTCATTTTTACAAATCTATGATTAACAATGAATTAAGACCTATTTTAAAGGAATTGAACGAATTAGGTTTAAATACTCCGGTTATTATCATTTCAATCAATAAAACAGAAAGTAAAGATTTTGTTTTGTTCGATTTAGATTGTCTTGAATTGATAACGCCAAGCGGTACATTTATATATTTCGCAAAAGATAAATTTCTTTTATGCAATAATACCCGATACGGATCAACAATTTCAAGCCCAACAGACGGCTACCCATTTCCGATAAAATTAAATATTACATTAACAGACAAAGAAATTTTGAAAGACCAGAATTTAGTAAACAATTTAATTGACCATGTACATCAATTCAGCAGTATGTATTGGAAATCGGTAAGGCAACAAAATTTTCCTGTTACAATTAAGTATCCTGAAATGGTTACAGAAATTTTTCCTTACTTTGAAAGTGATATTATTCCACAGTTTGGAAGACAAAATTTATGGTTTTTATGAAAATGATTATTTTAAAATATTTTAAACAAAGATATTAACCAGATTTTGCAGACAATATCTGCAAAGTTAAAAAATAGTAATATGAATTTTTTAGAACTCATTCATATAATTGCAGAAACAGAACAACTTTTAAAACAAAAAGTTTTATTAGCTGTAAATCAAACCTTAACCATTAAAAATTGGTTGACTGGTTTTTATATCGTAGAATTTGAGCAAAACGGTGTAGACAGAGCAAAATACGGTGAAAAATTAATCCCAAAAATGTCCACTGAATTGACAAATAAAAAGATGAAAGGCTATTCAATAACCAATTTAAAGTTAAATCGTCAATTTTATTTAGCCTATCCACAAATAAGTCGGACAATGCCTGACCTATTAATTAATCAATTGAATAATAATAAGTTTGTAATTAGTCAGACACTGTCTGACCAATTCAATATTGAAAAAATTTATCAGACGCTGTCCGATAAATTAACAAAAGCCAATGAATTTATACTTAAACTATTACCGTAAAAATGAAATACAAACCAGTGACAATCCGCCTGTTGGAATATTACTTTGCACCGGAAAAGACGATGCATTGGTTGAATATGCAATGGAAGGCTGGGACAAAACCCTTTTTGTTTCACAATTTCATGTGGCTTTGCCAACAGAAGAAGAATTAAAAGAGTTCATCCAGAAGCAAAAAAAGATTGGGAGTTTTATAATAGAAAACAAGAAATAGAATGAAATAAATCTTAATGCGAATAGCTAATACTTAACAGCAAAAAATTATGCCAACAAACTTTTTCACAAATAGCGAAGATAATAGCCTTATCAAAAAATTTGAAGGGACACTAATAAACAATCCCGGTCTTCGGTTTTTTGACGCTTTGGTTGGTTATTTCAGAGCTTCGGGATATTTTAAGGTAAGACCATTTTTGGAACAAATTCCAAAAATCAGAATTTTAGTTGGTATAAATGTGGACTTGCTTACAAAACAGTACCATGAAAAAGGATTATTGTATTTAGATAGTTCCGAAGAAACCAAAGAAACATTTTTAAATGAGATAATTGAGAACATTCAAAAAGCAGATTACAATAAAGCCACAGAAGACGGTATCAATCAATTTTTGCAGGATATAATTTCCGAAAAGATTGAAATGAGAGCACACCCGACATTAAAAATACATGCAAAGGTTTATATTTTCAAGTCAGCAGTTTTCAATGAATACGCACCTTGCGAAGTAATAACAGGCTCATCAAATCTTACTGACAGTGGTTTAGGTACAAACATAAATTCAAACTACGAATTTAATGTTTCCTTAAAAAATTATGACGATGTAAAATTTGCCTCAGATGAATTTGAAAAACTATGGGAAAAATCAGTTCCTATCCTACATGCTGAAGCCCAAAAGATAAAAGACAAAACATATTTAAAAGACGATTTCACACCCTTTGAATTGTATATCAAAATGCTTATTGAGTATTTTGGAAAACGAGTAGAATACGACCCCTATAATATTGATTTACTTTTGCCTGATAAGTTTACACGTTTAAAATACCAGTCAGACGCAGCCAATCAAGGCTATGCAATTATGATGAAACACAACGGAATTATACTTGCTGATGTGGTAGGTTTGGGTAAAACCATTATTGCTTGTATGATTGCTAAAAAATTCATTTACGAAAACGGCACACATACCAGAATATTAATTGTATTACCACCTGCATTGGTTGCAGGTTGGAAAACCACAACAGAAGATTTTCAAATCAAAAATCATTTTGAATTTGTTACAACCGGAAGTCTTGATAAAATTACCAACAAAGAAAACTTAGAGTATTCAAACGCTGATAAATTTGACATGATAATCATTGACGAAGCCCACAAATTCAGAAATGATTACACTGAAATGTATCGAATATTACAAGAAATATGTAAAATACCACGTTCCAGACCATCCGAAAATGGAGATACACGAAAAAAAGTGATGTTGCTTTCAGCAACCCCACTCAACAACAGACCACAGGATATTGAAAACCAATTATATTTGTTTCAGGACAGACGAAACAGCACCTTAGAAAATATTCGTAATTTACAGGAATATTTTAAACCTGTAAACGAGCTGTATAAAAGATTATCAGCTGAAGAAACTTTAAATATTCCTGCATTAAAACGCTTGTTTCAACAATTAAGATATGATATAATAGAACCTCTGGTAATTCGCAGAACCAGAACCGATATTGAAAATAATCCGGAGTATTTGGAAGACTTGAAAACCCAAAATGTAATATTCCCAAAAGTTGGCGACCCTATACCATTGTTTTATCAAATGAAAGGCAGCTTGAGCAATTTATTTTTCGATACAGTTTCATTAATTACCGGATTAGATGAAAACGGTAATCAGGTTGAAGGGTTGGGATATTACAGATACAGAGCAATTGAATTTCTGGTAAACGAAGACGACCGTAGAATTTATGGTAATGTAGGATTAATCTCAAATCGCTTGTCAGCGATTATGCGAACTCTTTTAGTTAAAAGGCTTGAAAGTAGTTTCCATTCATTTAAAAAATCCTTAATTCGTTTGCAAACAGCTTTACAAAACATGCTTACCATGTTTGACAATAATCGAATTTTTATTGCACCGGATTTGGATATAAATAAATTATTGGCAGAAGGTTACAGTTACGATGAAATTGAAGAAAAGATAAATCAGAAAGGCGGAAATAACAAAGAATTTTTAAAAGATAGTTTTTCACCTGAATTTTATAAACATTTATTGAATGATAAAGCCCAGATTGATATTTTAGTAGAACGTTGGGAAACAGTAAAATCAGACCCCAAATTAACGGAGTTTATAAACCAATTGAAAGAAGTTTTTTTCAATCCTGAAAAAAACTACAGCGGTAAATTGGTAATCTTTACCGAAGCCAAAGAAACAGCCGAAGAACTGGCTGAAAGAGTGAGTAAAACAGGCAGACGCAAACCGCTTTTAATTAGTTCCGATAACCGGAAAGATATGGAAAGCATAATCCGTTTAAATTTCGACGCAAATATTGATGAAGACAAATGGAAAGATGATTATAATATTCTGATAACAACCGAAGTATTGGCAGAAGGTGTAAATTTGCACCGTAGTAATATCGTAGTAAACTACGATGTTCCTTGGAACTCTACCCGATTAATGCAACGCATTGGTAGAGTGAACCGTATAGGTTCAAGAGCTGAAAATATTTATGTTTATAATTTTTATCCTTCCTCACATGGTGACGCTCAAATTCAATTAGTGGACACCGCTTTGCGCAAATTACAGTCATTTCACACCGCCTTTGGCGAAGACAATAAAATATTTTCACTTTTGGAAGAAAAAAGTGAAGGAGGTTTATGTAATCCTAAAATAAAGGAAGAAGAAAGTGAAATACTTAAATACCTGAATGAATTAAGAGATTTCAAAAAGAAAAATCAAAAGCGATTTATTGAAATTTCAAAAATACCAAACAAGGCACGTTGTGGAAGAGAAGCAGGTGAAAAAACGGTTACATTGATTGATACACAAGGAGATGATTTCCAATACAATTTAAAAAATGGTTCAATTGCATATTTAAAAAGTAAAAATCATCCAGGTGTATTTTGTTTTGTAACACCAACCTCAAATATTAAGGAACTAAATTTTTTACAGGCTGTTAAAGTTTTCAAAGCAATAGAAAGTGAAAAAGCTGTTGAGTTACACACACAACACCATGAGCAAACGCTTAATGCGTTTGATTTTTATGTTTCTGATATAAAGCAAGATGAAATACAGCAAAACGTTAAAGAGATAAAACTAAGAAATGCAAGCATTGCTGAGAAAAAAGCAATAGCCAATTTATACTTTCTTGCTAAAAATGTTAGTGATGAGAAAGGAAAGAAAATATTAAGAACATGTATTAATTTAATCTACCAGGGAACGTTTTCGTCCAAAGGATTACCTAAAACAATAAATAGTTATTTTAGCACAAATATAATTGATACAAAGAATATCCAAACTTATTTTGATCATTTTTATAATGATGTATTAAGTAAATTTGATATTCCTGAACCAAATAAAGTAGAAAAAATAAATCATGAAATAAGTAAACGTAAAATTATTGAACCACAAATAGTTATCACAATAAGTTTTAAATAATATGATAAGTAAAAATTCAATATCACACATACTATCAAATTCCTATGATAGAATTCTCTTTGGCAAAGACATTCTTAAACATGTTTTTTCTGGTTTTCAAATGTTTGAAACAGCTTTACAATCTGAAATTGAGCCAACAACAGTTGAAAGTAAAACAATTAATAAAGTTCTTATCTATGGTAAAATATTTTTGTCTGATGAAACGGAAATTACCTGCTACGAGATTCATTTACAACCTTCTGTACATATAGAACAAAGCAAGGTAAGTATTCAGCAATATGTTCGTAAACTATTAATTTCAGGACATGGTGCATTGATTAATTTTGTTTCATCTGTAAATAAAGATATTTGGCGTTTTACCTTAGTTGCAAAAGACAATCAATATATTGAAGGTAAGGTAAAAGAAGTGGCAACTCATGCCAAACGATATACCTATTTGGTTGAAACCGGAGCAAACAAACACAACCGAACATTAGCAGAACGCCTTGAAACATTATCAACTACAAAGGAGCAAAACTTACAGAGTTTAATCAATGCATTCTCTGTTGAAACACTGAGCAAAGCATTTTTTGATGAATATAAAGCACATTACAACAAATTCATTCAATATCTGAATGGTTCAAACTTCTTTACATCAGTTTTCAAAACCAACGATAAAACAGTAAGAGATTTTACAAAAAAACTCTTAGGTCGTTTGGTTTTCTTGTACTTCGTGCAACGAAAAGGCTGGTTAGGTGCGAGTAACAACAAATACAAAGACGGAAATCAAGATTTCCTGATGAATTTGTTTTTACAATCTGGTTGCAATGACAGTTTTTACCCTGTTTGGCTAAAAACTTTGTTTTTCGATACCTTAAACAATCCTGCAAAAAATGGTGATTTCAAAATGCCTGACGGCAATCTGGTTAAAATTCCATTCTTAAACGGCGGTTTGTTTGATAAAGATGATATTGATAATTTCGACTTCACAATTCCTTCGGAATTGTTTCACAACGATACTCATAGCGAATTACCAATAAAACGTGGTTTTTTCAATTTTCTGAATTCCTTTAATTTTACTATTTACGAAGACAGCCCCGACGACCACACCGTTGCAGTTGACCCCGAAATGTTAGGACATATCTTTGAAAATCTTTTGGAAGACAACAAAGACAAGGGAGCATATTACACGCCAAAACAGATAGTTCATTATATGTGTCAGGAAAGTTTAAATCAATATTTGTTTACAAACTTATTTCCTAACAATGAAGATGTTGGTGAGCATGTAAAAGGAGCAATTGAATTATTGGTTAAAGACAAACAACCCTCTGCAATTGCAATAAAATACATTGATAAAATAAATGAGTTATTGGATAATGTAAAGATTTGCGACCCTGCAATTGGTTCAGGTGCTTTTCCGGTTGGTTTATTGCATGAAATATTTAGTTTAAAAGAAATTTTAGCAGACTTTGCAGGTATTGAATTAAATCGTGCTGAAATCAAAGAAAATATCATTCAAAATTCCATTTATGGTGTGGACATTGAAAAAGGAGCAGTGGATATTGCACGCCTTAGATTTTGGTTGTCGTTGGTTGTTGATGAAGATAGTCCGAAACCGTTGCCAAATTTGGATTATAAAATTGTGGAAGGAAATAGTTTGATAAGCAAATTTGAAGACGAAGTTTTAACTATTGATTGGAGTTCAGATACAGCAAAAGTGGGTGTATTTGCTCAGGAATATGCAGTTGAACGTATTCGTTTACTCACCGAAATTTCTAATAAACAAAAAGAATATTTCCATTCGGAAAAAATAAATAAAAAAACATTAACTCTGGAAATTCGTAATTTAAAAATTGATTTGCTCATCACTCAATTACGATTAATGATTAAATCAAAAGGTATTGACAATGTACAAAGCAATGCCAAAGGCGCAGCATTAAAACAGCAAACAGAATTAATGCTGCAAACACAAGGTTGGAAAAATGCAATTAAAAAACTCGAAAATATTAAAAAACAACCCAATGCAAAATTGCAGTTTTTCGACTGGAAATTGGATTTTCCCGAAATTATGAATGAAAATATTGTAAAATCAGGTAATTCACCTGAAATATATGTTTTAAACAAACAAATTGAAGCACTAAATAAACAAATTGAAGCGGTAAATGCAGCAATAGAAAACAATAGTTCAACCAAACTGATTAAAATAAAATTGCTAACCACCGAAAATCAAATAAAAACCGTTGAAGCAGAATTAATTAGGATTGAAAAACAAATTGAAAATATAATTGGAACTATTTCTTTTATTGATAAAAATATTGTTGGAGAGCTAAATAATGTAGATCATCAAATATCCGGTATAAACAATAAAATTGAAACCATAAACCAACGAATAGCAAAAGCAAACGAAGTTTTGTTGCCAAAATCAAGTGTCTCGCTTGGTTTTGATATTGTTATTGGGAATCCACCGTATGTGGATAATCGAGAATTAGATGAGGCAATAAAAAAGAATAAAGAATTTTATTTTACAAACTTAAAATCAGAAAGAGCAAATCTATATATTTTCTTTATTGAAAAAGGATTTAATGTATTAAAAAATAAAGGAATACTTTCATTTATTAATCCAAATTATTTTCTATCAACGGATAGTGGTTTTGGAATAAGAAAAATGGTAATTGAAAATACATTAATTAGCTTTATTGTTGATTTATCTTATGTTAAAATTTTTGAAGCTGCAACATACCCGGTTATTTGGCTCTTTCAAAAGACAAAACCTAATAATAATTTAATTCGAATAAATCGTTGCAAGGATTTATCTGAAATCAAAAATTCAACATTCCAAATTGAAAATGATTTCATTAAAAAAGATTTAAAATTTAGAATTCCTACGGATAAAAATTTTAATTTGATTACAAAAATTGAAAATAACCATAAAAAGTTAAAGGACTTTTGTAAATTGCTTTGGGGAACATCTCAAACCGGATATGGTAAGAAAAAAATAGAATTAAACGAATTTATTAAACTAAATGAAAATGCAAAGAAAAAATATTTACCAATTCTACAAACGTCCGATATTAAAAGGTATATAATTGAATGGAAAGAAGAATATTTACCAATTAGCGTTTTTTCAGAAAAAGTACTTAGTGAATTTAAAAAAGAAAAAATAGTAATAGCAAGGGTAACTAAAAAATTACAAGCAAGTTACGATTTAGAAAAAAGATGTGTTGGAAAATCGACAGTTATGGTCGATTACACGTTTAGCAGACAATTTTTTTTAGCATTACTTAATTCAACGTTAATTAATTACTGGTATTTATCGCGTTTTGAAAGTACGCATATGGCTGGAGGATATCTTAGATTTGACATTCCTTATCTAGAACAAATTCCAATCCCTACAGTTTCCGAAAAAGCCCAAGAACTATTCATAAAATTAGTAGATAAAATCACAGCCTTAAAAAAAGAAGGCAAATCCACCGCCAACCTTGAAAAAGAAATCGACCTTATGGTTTACAAACTCTACGAACTCACAGACGAAGAAATTGCAATAGTGGAAGGAAAAAAGTAAATGAACAATAAAAAATGAGAAAGAAAAATCAAATAGTTCCAAATAATTCTTTTACGGAAATTTTGCTTTATACAACGCCCAATGGTAAAGTAAAAGTAGAAATCTTTTTACGCAACGAAAACATTTGGCTCACACAGGCAAAAATTGCTGAATTGTTTGGTGTGGAAAGGAGTGTAGTAACAAAACATTTGAAAAACATATTTCAAACAAATGAGTTACAAGAAGTTTCAGTATGTGCAAAAATTGCACATACTGCCGCAGATGGTAAGACTTATTCAACGCAATTCTACAATCTTGATGCTATTATTTCAGTAGGTTACCGTGTAAATTCAACACAAGCAACACATTTCAGAATTTGGGCAACCGAACGCCTAAAAGAGTACATTATCAAGGGTTTTACAATGGACGATGAACGTTTGAAAAATCCTGATAACATATTCGGAAAAGATTATTTTGAAGAACAATTAGCTCGAATAAGAGATATACGTTCGAGTGAACGCCGTTTTTATCAAAAAATTACCGATATTTATGCACAATGCAGTGCCGATTACACCAAGGACAGCGAAGAAACTAAAATGTTTTTTGCAACCGTTCAAAACAAATTACATTGGGCAATATCCCAACAAACCGCAGCAGAAATAATTTACACGCGTGCAGATAGTGAAAAAGAAAATATGGGACTTACAACATGGAAAAACGCACCGATTGGTAAAATCAGAAAACCGGATGTTTCAATTGCAAAAAATTATTTGAATGAAGACGAACTAAATAATCTTAACCGGATAGTATCTATGTATTTAGATTACGCTGAATTGCAAGCAAATAATCGAAAAACGATGCTGATGAAAGATTGGATACAAAAACTTGATGCATTTTTGCAATTCAACGAACAAGAGATTTTGACCAATACCGGAAAAATAACAGCAGAAATTGCAAAAGCATTTGCTGAACACGAATATGAAAAATACCGGGTAATTCAAGAAAAAAATTATATTTCCGATTTCGATATTGAAATAAAGAAAATGATAGAACCAAAATAACAGTTCAATATATGATAAACCGCACATCAATTTCTAATCTTTATAAAAATAGTAGATAAAATCACAGCCTTAAAAAAAGAAGGCAAAGCCACCGCCGACCTTGAAAAAGAAATCGACCTTATGGTTTATAAGCTTTACGAACTTACAGCCGAAGAAATTGCAATAGTGGAAGGGAAATAAAATAAAAAAATTATGTCAAAATACAACATATATATAGATGAAAGCTGCCATTTGCAAAACGACTTTTCAAAGTCCACTATGTGCATTGGCTATATTAAAATACCAGCAGAAAATTATGAAGTTCACAAACAAGAAATTCATAAAATAAAGCTAAAACACAAAACACCTGTAGAGACAAAGTGGGAAAAAATATCAAATTCGCGCATCGAATTTTACAGAGAATTAATTCAATACTTTTTTAATTCCGAAATGGAATTCCGTTGTGTATTGGTTAAATATAAGGAAAACCTTAATCACGAAGAATTTAATCAGGGCGACCATAACAATTTTTATTACAAAATGATTTACTACCTATTGACTAATCAATATTTCAATCCGGCAGAAGTTAATGAATATAAAGTTGTTTTAGATATAAAAGATACTCGCAGCAACGATAAATTAAATAAAATAAAAGAAGTATTCGAAAACAAACATTATGGTAAATCACCTTTTAAAGAATTTCAACACATTCGTTCACATGAAAATCCATTAATTCAATTAGCCGATTTATTTATCGGTGCAGTATCATACAAAACAAGGTTACAATTCGAAGAAATTCAAAATCCGTCAAAAGCAAAATTGCAGGTAATAGAAATCATTGAAAAACTTTCGGGTTACACCCTCAATGAAAGTTCCGAACCTTGGGAAGGTAAATTTAATATATTCGACCACCAGCCAAAAAAACGGATATGATACAGCTCGAAGATTTAGAAACCCTATACGAAGATAATTTGCCATTGGAACCGGACGAAGACTTAAAAGATGAACTTTTTGAAGTCTTTAAAACTGATTTTATTGATAATCCGTTTTTGGTTGATACCAGTAGAATAAAATTAATTTTCGAAAAATCGAAAATACCTGGTTTTACAAAATATCCTGAAACTTTTGTACATATAATTACACGAAAAAGTACAATCAGTAAAAAACGCAATTTTGAGCCGGAACGAGCAAACCGTATTCATTGGATAAAACCTATTTTGCAACAGAAAGATGATAAAAGGATTAAATTTTTCAAGTTTAAAGATGAAGACGGTGTTTTAAAAGACCATTACTGGTTTCAGGATATGGATTTTATGATAGTTTTAAAACCAATTAGTTCTGATGTGCAAATAGTAACCGCATTTTGTGTGGATAAAACTGAAAAAGATAAATATAAAAACAGATACTTGGAATATAGAAAGGGTATAAAATGAAAAACGCATTTCGAAGAATGCGTTCCGCAAATTACGGTATTGCGGGCAACCAGTTCAAATGCCCTTTGGGCAATGAGAGTACAAAGATAAGGCATATTTTTGTATTCTCAAAGTGTTTTATTCCTTTTTTTGCTTTTATTTTCTTTTGTATTGAATATCAGAGCCTTTAAAATCTTTCAAATAAATAACCAGATCTATTCATCTGATTTCAGAAGTTTAATGATTGCCCCACAATTACCAAACATTTAATAAAAAAGAGTTTGAAAGCGGAGAATTAAAAGAAGAAGTGGTTAGTTCCATTTTGGAACATACCACTGAGCATGGAGGTTTACAAACTATACAAACTTACAGCCGAAGAAATTGCAATAGTGGAAGGGAAAAAGTAAGGTACTAATAAACATTAAGATTATGCAAGCAATTATTTTACAAAATATACGTGAGTTAATAAATGCTGCCCGAGAATCGGTAAACAGGCATATTGATAGCACAATGACCTTACCTACTTTTTTGGTAGGCAGGTATATTGTAGTGGACAAACAGCAAGGGGAAGAACGGGCAAAATATGCTGATGAAACCTTATCTTTTCTTGGAACGGAACTAACCAAAGAATTTGGCAAGGGTTTTTCTTCTCGTAATTTAGCACAGATGAAAAAATTTTATATTACTTATCAAAACTACCTTGATATAACTCAAATTTTGCAGACAAAGTCTGCAAAATCAATACAATTTAATGAAAAACAAGATGTTAAACCAATTTTGCAGAACAATTCTGCAAAATCAACTCAATACATTGATATTCAAATAATAGAAACGATTTACAAGAACTTTTCTCGTAAATCTATTTCAGAAAAAAAGGCAATTGCAGAAAAAACCGAGAAACAGTCTCGGATTTTAAAAATAGGCATCAACCCAAAAAAACTCGTTTATTATTTCATGGTCGCACTTTTTGGTATTGTAAAACATAAACCTTCAAGGTTTTTGAAACCTTGGACGTGTTTTTTAGGTCCTCCAAAATATTTGAAAGAAAAATATCAAAATAATCAGTATGCCGGTGTTGTAGGATTAGCTTGGGAAACAAGCTTGAGCAGAGGCAAAGGTATATAAACACTCACAGGAAATCTTGGCGATGTGATGAAGGAATCTGCCGTTCTTGCATTGGAATATACAAAATCGCATACAGAAAAGTCTTTCTGAATAAAAAATTTTAAATGATTTTTAGGGGAAGTAAAATTGGCAGATGACAGTATTGAAAAAATGTTTTCTTTATTGTTAAATTAAAACTTCCCAAATCATGACTGCAAAAAACTTTCTAATAAAAATTTTTAGTGTAGCTAAAAAAGGTATGTTTCTTACATTTATTTGCGTTTTTAGTTCTCTCAATATTTTTGGACAAACTCATTATGTATATGGGGTTGTAACATCAGCCTCTAATGGACAAGGAATGCCCGGAGTTTCAGTTTCCTTTAAAGGCAGTGTACAAGGAACAACGACAGACATAGATGGTAGTTACAAAATAAAAACCGTCGACACCTCCTCAACTTTAGTCTTTTCAATGATTGGTTTTGAAACTTACGAAACAAAGATAGAAGGAAAAGATACAATTAATGTAACCTTAAAGTTGAATGATGTTCAATTGTCTGAAGTTGAAGTTCTCGGTTATGGTTCGGTTATAAAAAATGATATAACAGGTTCAGTGTCTATAGTTGGAAATAAAAAAAATAAATCATCCCATAAAACAGGGAATACTGTTACAATGCGAGGTGTTGGTTCTATAAATAATGGGAATAGCAGATATTTTAATCCAAGCATTGAGGAATATGATAAAATCCAGGAAAATGGTTTCCATACAGCATTTAGCGATCCTCTATCGACTTTCGCAATTGATGTTGACAGAGCTGCATATTCAAACATCAGACGCTATCTTAACTTGGGACAACAAGTTCCAACTGATGCTGTGCGAATCGAAGAAATGGTGAATTATTTCAATTATGATTATCCGCAACCCAAAGATGATAATCCATATTCTATTACAACTGAATATTCTGAATGTCCATGGCATGAAGGGTTTAAACTTTTACATATTGGATTGCAAGGGAAAAAAATTCCTGTGAATAATTTACCTCCAAGCAATATTGTATTTTTACTCGATGTTTCAGGTTCTATGGAGGAAGAAAATAAACTTCCTCTGGTAAAATCGAGCATGAAATTATTAGTCAATAATTTACGTAAAAATGATTTGATTTCCATTGTTGTTTACGCTGGCGCTGCCGGAATTGTTCTTCAACCAACACCAGGCGATCAGAAAACAAAAATATTTGAAGCTATTGATAATCTGCAAGCAGGCGGTTCCACAGCAGGTGGACAGGGAATAGAACTTGCATATAAAACAGCAGAAAAAAATTTCATAATAAATGGAAACAACAGGATAATCCTTTGCACCGATGGCGATTTCAATGTTGGAATTTCGAATAAAAACGAGTTGGAAGATTTGATAACAAAGAAAAGAGAGACTGGAGTGTATCTTACTTGTCTGGGTTTTGGAATGGGAAATTTAAAAGACAATAAAATAGAAACGCTTTCCGATAAAGGAAATGGAAATTATGCCTACATCGATAATATTCAGGAAGCAAATAAAACACTTGTAACTGAATTTGGAGGAACTTTGTTTACAATTGCAAAAGATGTAAAACTTCAAGTGGAGTTTAATCCAGCCGTTGTTCAAGCATACCGTTTAATCGGATACGAAAATAGAATGCTCAATAATGAAGATTTTAAAGATGATAAAAAAGACCAGGTGAAATGGGAGCAGGGCATACAATTACAGCTATTTACGAAATCATTCCAATAGGGGTAAAAAGCGATTTCATCAAAGAAACAGATAATTTGAAATATCAGAAAAAACAAATCAATCAGGATATTTCGACAGAAGTAGCCACTATAAAAACCCGGTATAAAAAGCCTGATGGCCATAAAAGTATTGAGTTCAACATTCCGGTTTTAAATAATCCAATGGAATTAAAAAATACTTCGGATAATTATCGCTTTGCATCATCTGTCGCAATGTTTGGTATGCTTCTGAGAAATTCTGAATATAAAGGAAGCTCAGATTATAATCAAGTGATCAAAATAGCTGAAAATGCTAAAGGCAAAGATGATGAAGGATACAAAACTGAATTTTTACGTTTGGTAAAAATTGCCAATCAACAAAAGTTATAAATTCTTGGTATTAAATAGTTTCTTCGGAAAACTTTAAAAATCTTCCGAAGAAATTGTTTTTTTGTATCGAAATTATAAAGATTCAAAGCAAATTTCTGATATGCTGAATTTTATTTCAATTTCCGAGAATTGTTCTCGGAAATCATTGCAAAATTATGAAAACGAAGAAATTAACCCAATTTTGCAAATTAAGTTTGCAAAATCATATCAAGTAATTTATAATCAATATAAAATGAAATTTACGAGAACATTGCCCGAAAATAACAATCAAATATTTGCAAGTCAATATCAGCTTTATTTGCCATCAAAAGAAGAATTGAAACGATTGATTGAAAATAAAATATAAAAAATATAACTATTATTCAATCTGTTAAAATGGTAATTTCAAAAGTAATTGAAATTAATATTAGGAGAATAAAAACAAAAAACGCATTTCAAAGAATGCGTTCCGCAAATTTCGGTATTGCGGGCAACCAGTTCAAATGTCCTTTGGACAATGAAATTTTAACTTATTCTATTGACAGCAAATTCTTTAATGTATTCAGCGATCATATTTACAGGAAGCTTACTACCTTTGGCCTTAACTTCTTTTATAAATTCATTACATTCTATTTCACTAAAAAGACCACTTTCTTTTGCTTCAACCAAAAAATCCATTGTAGTAACATATTCAATACCATTATCTTGACAGTATTTTGAAATATCTCGCAAATTGGAACTTGCTAATACATCTTTATTGAATTTGCAATATGCCATGCAAGCACTTTCACCTTTACCATAAGTTTTATTCAATTTGGCATACTCTGCCAATATTTGTTTATCAGTTTGAAAACTGATTTCTTTTATAAGTCCAAAATTTTGAATATTATCTGTAAATTGTTTAAAATCCTTACGTAGCTTCAGTTCCTTATTAACAATATCAAGTATTGCCTTTTGATATTTGAATATTTGTGGTAACAAAAGTATTTTACCGGCTTTGATAAAATGACTTATTACATCGGTATCTAATAGAATTAGTTTTTTAACTTTCGTACTCATCCTTAAAATTTGAAAGGTCAAATCCAATTGAATTCATAAGTTCTAAATAATGACCCTCTGAAATTTTTTCATTATCAAACAAGAACTTTGCTTTTTCACCATAATCACCGATAATTAAATTCTGATTGCCATTTTTATATAATGAAGTATCATAACCATATTGCATAGCTGTTTCACCTGCCCTATAACTTTTAAGGGCTTCATACTGTTTTGTGTCAATTATATCTAATAATTTCAAGCGGAGAAGCATGGAAGAACGAGAAATGGAATAATATTGTTCGAGTTTAATAACAGTTCTTAAACTAATATTTTTAGTTGTAAGTTCATTATCAGGTATTAAATCAACAATTCCATTTTCAGGCATCAATAAGCACGAAGCAAAATAATCAGCATTATATTCCTCAATGTTTTTTTTATCAAATTTTCCGGTAGTACATTGATGAACTTTAAAATTTTCTTGTTCAAACAAATGGTAAAGTTCGTGAGCAATGGTAAAATGCTGTCTGCCTAAGGAATGATTTGAATTTACTAAAATAAAAAGATTATCTCTATTTCCTTTTAGCGACATGCCGGAAAAAAATTCAGTTAATGGTTTATAGCAAGTAAGAATATTCAGTTTAATAAGTAAACTTTTTATCCGTATTGGTTCGTTTGAGCTAATTCCGTATCTTTCCCGAAACTGATTTGCTTTTTTTTGAATGATTATTCTGTCATTCATGTGTTTGCATTAATTTGGTTACTTTAAGATAGTTTTTTACAATTGCTTTAAATTGTGCAATAGTTTCTAAATCGCTTTCAGCAATTCCATCAGTTCTAAAAGCGCAGATCAAATTTTCCTTAACATTCTTTTCATCCTCTTCTAAAAATTCAGCAACATCAACCCCAAATAAATCACTTAATCGGTCAAGAATTTCCAATGGAATTTCTCTTGCACCGGTTTCATAATAGCTAATCATTTCTCTTTTTACCTTCAGAAAATTTGCTACATTTTCTTGCGAAAATCCACTGTTTTCGCGGTAAAATTTAATATTTCTGCCTATTACATTATCTGATATCATAATATTCTAATTTGTTACAAACATATTGCATTAAGCTTAAAAATCAAAATATTTGTAACACTTTTTTTTGTTTATTTTCTCTCTATTTCATTATATATATTGTTACTTTCAATTTGTTACATCAAAAATACAATTTGACAAAGAGCGTAATGTTTTTAATTGATTAATAGTCAAAGAAGCGAAACCTCAATTTTTATTGAATAATCTTTTGAATTTCTTTTTGGTTTTACCTGTAATTTCTTTTGATTTCCTCAAAAGTTCAGTAATTATTTCTATTTCCCCTTCGGGTAAATCCCCTTTTTTCCTGACAGCATTCTTTATAAGAGCATCTTTAAATTTTGCATAAGGTTCCGTAAATACTTTACTACAATCAATAACCGAATTATGGTCTAAAAAGCTATATTTTTCGGTATCTACTGTATATTGCAACGCCTCTAATTCTTTATTATTAAGGTTCTTAAAGTAAATATTTGTATTAATAAAAACAGAAGCAACCAAACACTTATCATCAGTAAAGTCAAGCACAATATTCCATTTTGGGTGATTGATACCATCAATATCAATAGAAACAATACTTCCTACTTTTATTTTTTCGTCTATAAAATCGTTATCAAAATTCGGTGAGATAGGGGGCATATTCAATAAGGCAGTTTAGCAAAACGCATTGCAATTCTCAGCAACGGTTTCAATGTATTTAATCATTTCACTGTTTGCCCCGCCCTCTTTGGCTATTTCTTCTAATGTAATTTTACCGTTCAAATAAGCACTTTTATATGCTTTACCGTGCGATTTCTTCACTAAGCCATCAAAATCCAAATCTTTGTTTTCTTGCAATGATACATTCAAACATTCAATATCACTTTCCGAAAATTCATCTAAATCAGCATGTAATAAGCCTTTTACAACATAAGAATTATCAACACTAAAATATTTGGCAAATTCATTGGTTTCAAAGAAACTATCACCACGCACCGATTTTAAAATATCATAGATTTTTGAAGGAACTGGTCCAAAATCCATAGCACAATAAAAATCGCCTGTTATTGGTGTTCCGTATTTGGTAAGGTGTTTTTGGTCGGCATAATATAATATCTTGCTTAATTTATGGAAGTCAACTTTTCCAAGTTGTTCAACAACATAAAGTAAAGCAGCAAGTGATTTTTCTCTATTGAATTTAAAATTAATCATTCTTTTAGTTTTTATCCGCTTATGCTATTAAAGATATTATTGCCCTTGCAAAATTACAACCATTTTCTCAATTTTCCCAAAGTTTAAACTTCTTTTTTTCCTTTGTTTGCTTTGCTCTTATAATCAATACTCTAATTTACCGCTTATAAATATCCTATTACTTTAAGATAAAACTTTTTTTGCCTTTTTAGTGTGAAAGCAAAGCATAAAAAACCAATAATACTCATTCCTTCGGAATTTCGCTAATTGAGCCAAAAATTAAAATTTTTAGCTAAATTAGTTCAATGTTTAAAGAATACAACCGACATCTTATTTTTTCGATATTAATATTCGATATAGCAGTATTAATATTTACTTGGTTTGCTACAAACAAACTTATTCAGGAAAATGTTACTTTCTTGGGTGTAAGTGCAAACGGCAGTACAAAAGTTGCAATAATAGCATTATTGACAGCTTTTAATTTTTATACAATTTGCAGTATTTAGAACATCTTTGACTATTGCTAAATTTACTAAATACTTTTCATACGCTTTACGTCGTTCCTCGTTCATATTCATTATAGCAAGCTTTTGTTTAGCCTTATCTATGTTTTAGGATGTTGAGCCTTCCGCAACTTCGTTATTTTTAATCATGTAAATCCTATCGTCAATTCGCTTTTGAACAACATTCTTGAAGCGTTCTATAGTGATCAGATAGTATTCGGAAAATAATTTCTTCTCTACAAATTTATATTTCGGTTCAAGTATTTCTGATATTTCGATACGCTTTTTTACTACCAATTGATTTCCTCTATTTATTCCCTTGAATTCATTTTTTCCGTAATAAATATAATCATCACCGGTACCCAAATTAAAATATAATATACTTATTGATATTACTTTACTGATATCTTAAAATTTTCGCCTAAATCTTGATGCTCTACAATTATTTTTGAAGCCGAATATAACAAACTTTCTAAATAATCTGTTTCTCTGGTATTTTGTATTTCAATGTATATTTTTCGATTTTGACTATCCTGAATGAACAAGTCCACACGATTAAATTTATCATTTTCATCTACTGCATTTTTTTCACTTTCTAAAATACTCAATATCTTTACATTATCACCTTCAAATAAAGCACATAAAAGTCCTTCTAAAACATCAAAATTTGCTTTATCTCTCAGCAATGTTTTCATTGCCCAATCAAATCATATCAGTTTTTTAACCATAATTTTACAATTTTATATAAGCAAAATTAATCATTTTTTAAGAAATTCTCAATTTTATCACTTGTCTCACCCAATTTCTATTTATCTTACTAATTATTAATAGTTTGGGAGCCTTCTCCAAAATTCATAATATTTTTTATTCATCCCATATTAAAATCAGGTGATTTTTCGGTTAAATAATCAAACAATTTGCTATATTTTACGTAAATTAATTGTGTAGGAATTCATTGATTTACGAATCACTGATCTGAAATTCATTTAATAGATTGAAATATAATTTATTACAAAATTATTCATGTTGGTTTATGTTAAAAAACCGTCAACAGGAAGCACAATTCGGGTCACGGTTTCTTTACCTTTGGCGATGTGAAGTATCTTATCTTTAACCTATAATTCAATACAATGGAAGGAAGTAAAGAAAACAAGAGTAGCAATGATATTGTTAATCAATCCCAAATGAATGCACCGGAAATGCAAAACATGAATGAATTTAAGGCATTTCTCGAAATGATCGATGATTATTGCATCAATAAAAGTTCTATCAAAAATAGCGAACAAAATAAATTCTACCTCTATTCTGTTTTTCGGTCGCTCATGCAGCAGCATATTGCAGATTTTGTGGATTTTTCCAGTTTAGAAAGCTTAGAGCATCTTTATCAATCTAAAATACAGAAAATATTAGAATTAGTCCCTTTGATTATTGTTATCACAGATTCAAAAGGGAACATCATTTTCGGAAACAATCTGTTTTGCTCTTTTGCTGGAATCACAGCCAAAGAGATGATTTCCAAAGGAAATATTTTTAATTTTATTGCACCGCAAGACAGACAAAAAGCCAAAATAAACCAATTGAAGGTTCTTCAAGGTGATTCTCTTCAAAGTCAGTATCTTAACATTACAAAGCCCGAAGGAGAATTAAGCAAATCAAAAATTCACCTTCATTTGTTCAGCAATAAAATCAATAAGCAGGAAATTTTGTATCTTTTTGAACCTGCCCAAAATGACTTTCAGGAAGAAGAAATTTCTAAAGAAAAAAATAAAAATACGGAATCCCGTTTTGCCTTGTTTGCCAATATGAGCCATAATATCCGTATTCCGATGTTGTCAATCTATGGGTTTACGGAACTGCTTCTCAATCAGAATCTGGAGATAGAAAAAAGAAAAAGTTATGTCGATATTATTTATGATAACTGCCAAACCATATTGACCCTGTTCGATGAACTTATTGAGCTGAACAGTATTGAAAATAATGCAATAAAAGTCCATAAAGATCAATGCTATATAAACAAAATATTAGATGAATATTATTGCTGGTTGGCAGAAAATCCCAAAATTAAGGATTTTAAAAAGATAGATATTCGCTTGTATAAAGCCATAGAAGACGATAATTTTGCCATTTTCTCCGATAATATGAAATTCAGGCAAATACTCAGAACTCTTTTGGATAACTCGCTACGATTTACAGTAGCAGGATCTATTGAATTTGGATATTCCATTAAGGATGACAACTTTCTCTCCTTTTTTGTGAAAGACACAGGGAGCGGTATTCCAGAAGACAAGGTGGATATAACATTCAACCGTTTTGATCAGGTACATTATACCAATAAAATGAATGAGGGAAAAACGGGTTTGGGACTATCAATTTGTAAGAAAAATATCGAATTGCTCAACGGCGATATTTGGTTCGAAACGCACTTGGGCAAAGGCACCACTTTCCACTTTTTGCTTCCCTACCATTCGGGCAAACTGATTCCTTCTCAAGATATTTTTGGTGAAAGCAATCTGATTTTAGAAATGAGTTTAAAGGCAAAAGTAGTTTTAGTTGTTGAAGATGAAGAAAATAACTTCAGGCTTATAGAAGAAATGCTCACAAGAGCCGGTGGAAATGTTATCAGAGCCAACAATGGAAAAGATGCCTTGGAACTGATTATCAAAAGAAATGATATTTCTGTGATTTTGATGGATATTAAACTTCCCGATTTTTCAGGTTATGAAGTTACACGTAGAGTTCGAGAAATGAACATTCAAACTCCCATTATAGCCCAAACTGCTTTTGCTATGAGTGGCGAAAAAGAGAGATGTCTGAGCATCGGATGCGATGATTATATTGCCAAACCTTTCAAATACAAAAACTTGATTCAGATTATTTCAAAGCATTTGGAGAATGAACTGAATTAATAACGAATATTCAGGAATGTTTACCTTTGGGATTTCATTCTTTTGCCCGAAAATGCTTTCATTGTTCATTTTTATGCAATCCATGTTTTTTCATCGCCTAAATAATAGGTACATTGCTATTGATAGAGTGACGTGAATTGGATTCAGATTTACTTTAGGATTAAAATCCCATACATAGAAATTGGAAATACCTCAGCTTTTTTGTAATTTTGCATAGAAAATTCCTTATATTTTTCTTCGTTTGATGTTTGAGAATGTTGTTAAGGCTGATGAAACGATTTCAAATATTTAAGGAGAAAGACATTCTTCTAGTAAAATATAATTTAGAAAAATAGCAACCCAATAGTTTGCGCTGTTTTCAGAAGTTCTTATATTAATACTTTGGAAATCAATAAGTGAAAAAAATTAAATAATAAAGACCAAATGGTTTTACAAACACCTAATTATAAGGAAATAGCAAAATTATTCATTGTTCATTATTAATTATTCATTACCAATTGTTTAAGTTTGGCTATTTTCTGATTGTAATGTTCTTTTGTCTTAATAGATCATTGACTACAAGGGATACGCAGAAAGAAAGTACTACCCTCTCCTACCTTACTTTCTACCCAAATTTTTCCATGGTTTAGTTCAATAAATTCTTTGCAAATAATTAAGCCTAAACCCGTACCTTTTTCTCCTTCCGTTCCAATGCCAGATTGGGTTTCATTAAAAGCAAACAATTCTGCTATTTTTTCAGTTGAAATGCCTACTCCGGTATCTGTAATTTCAAGGATAATGTCTGCGTTTTCTGATCTTGCACTTACTGTTACACAGCCTCCTTTTTGTGTAAATTTTATTGCATTAGACAAGAGGTTTCTGATGGCGGTATTTATCATCATGCTGTCTGCGAAGGCCAACAAATCTTTTTCCAGCTTATTTTGTATTATAATTTTTTTGTCTGCTGCCATCGAATCCAAAAGTTCCATACAAATTTGCACAGCAGAATGAAGAATGATAATTTCCGGATTCACCATTGCTTTTTGTCTTTGGGTTTTGGACCAAGTAAGCAAATTATCCAAAAGCTGATAAACAGAAATGGATGAATTATGAACTATTTGGATAAATTTTCTGATCTTTTCTTCATCATATTTCGTGTAGTTTTTGTTTAATAAATCGGTGAACCCAATAATACTTTGGATAGGATTTTTTAAATCATGCCCCATGATAGAAAATAGTCTGTCTTTGGACAGGTTTAGTTCTTGCAATTCCTTTGCTCTAAGTTCCAGATTTTCTAAAGCCCTGCTATTCACAAGTGCAATGGAAGCATATTCGGCAAAAGCACCCGCCAGCGTAGCATCCTCTTCAGTAAAATCAGTATCTTTATTCGAAAGCCCCAGAACCCCAACTGCTATCCCGCCAATTTTCAAGGGAGCAAAAAGAATATTCGGCAAAGCAACATGACCTTCTGGCATTAATTTAACCCATTCACTTTGCATAAAATCATTATCGAAAATCACTTTTCCTGATTTATATGCTTCAGCCCTTAATCCTCTTACAGGCATAGGTAAACAAGGATCTACTGAACAAGGGAGTCCGCCATCATCCAAAAATAATAAATCATTTTCAGTTCCATCATTGGATAGTAATGCAACATATCCGGCTTTAGCACCAATAGACCTTTTGCACGCCTGAAAAATGTCCATAGCGGTACTTTTAAAATCAGATGATTTCAAAATAGAGTGTGTAGCATTCAATAACTCGGTAATTTCTGATTGCTTTTTTTGGGTTTCGGTAAATGATTTCATCAAATTTACTTCTATCGCCTTCCTATCGTTTATATCTGAAATTGCTCCAATGGCATATTCTACTTTTCCATTATGATCTCTAACCACATTGGAATGCAGGTAAGTCCAAATTAGATTGCCATTCTTATGTACATACCTCTTTTCCATGTTATAACTATCAGTATATCCGTATATTACATTTCTTATATATTCTTTCTCTATCTCAAAATCGTCTCGATAACTAATATCACTAAGGTTCATGTTGATCAGCTCAACTGTTGTATATCCGAGAATGTCAGTAACTTTTGTATTTGCATGAGAAATTTGACCATTTCCGGCAACCATAATCAAGCCAACTGCGGATTGTTCGTAAATGTTTCTAAATAATTCTTCACTTTTTTGCAGGTCTTGTTGGATTTTTTTTTGCCGATTGATATCCATCATTGTGAACCGGTAAAGAGTTTGGCCAGTTTCATCTTCAATGTAAGAAATTGCCTGAACATTGCAGTAAATGCTATTTCCTTGGCTATCTCGCATCAAAATTTCTCCTAATTCCTGTTGATAGGATACGGATATATTTTTAAAGAATTGCCGAAAATCTGTTTTCGAAATATCATCTATAAATGGAAATATGGAAATGTGTCTGGTTTCATGTGGCGCAAGACCAATTAATTTTGCCGCTGAATGATTCAATTGAATGATATTCCCTGTTTGATTGAGTGTAAAATAGGCAATGGGTGCATTATAGTAGAGATCTTTGTATTTTTGCTCTGATACCTCTGTTCTTTGTCTTACAAGATCCAACTCCTGATTTTGCATTTCCAGTTCTATCTGATGAATACTCAATTCTTCCATCAGAGATTCTATGTCTGTGTAATATTGTCCAGGATTCTCTATCCCCTTTTCTTTTAACAAAACTTCGGCCTTCTTTCGAAGTTCAATATAGTTTTTTTCCATTCTTTTAATATTATTCTTCTAAGCAACAAGGTAAAATTAAAAATTAAAAATGTTCATACAGAAAAACAATAAATTTATAAAATATAAAACAGGAGATCAGAATATTGTTCTCTTGAAATATGTTAACAAATGATTAATCTTTTATGACAATTCGGAAATTGAAATGAAACCTCAAATTTACGAAATCTAATTCATAAATTATTAATAATTTTAGCTTATATTCAAGTCCTTTTGGACTGATATAAAAAACAAAATAGTCAAGAATTTAATCACAGCCAAGGTTTTTCAGATTTTCCATGATCCATCCTATTCGCCAAACCAATAAAAACTGCGTATCTTCGATTGAGTGCCTAAATTGCAGGTTTGTAGGCATAATATAGAAACAAGGTAACCTAACGGTTTGCGTTTTTTCGGAAATGCTGAGGTTTGCAAGCATAATTTACCAAAAGTCGTGATTTTGAAATAATAAAGATACAGGGATAAATTAAAGTACACCAGAAATTAGCGTCAAGTTATATTTCTAAAACTTGACGCTAATAATTTTTACACCATTAAAGAGATGGTAAATCGATTTACTCTTTTTCCGAATAAAGTTCAGTTTCTTCATCCGGTATGAGCTTCACTTGCCTAACCACTTTTCCATCTTCTTTGAAAACTTTGATGAGGCTGTAGCAAACATTTATTCCTGCCATTCGCGGGCAATTATGGTAACGGAAACAGTCTGTGCAAGAACCTTTCTGAATTTCGCTTATATTTTTGATTTTATGATGCTCCATGCTTCGTTGCCTATCTGAATCAAATTATTTGCATCTGCATCAGTATAATCGCTTGCTTTGTTTCCCACTCCCAAAACAGCAACGACCTTGTTGTTCTCAAAAACAGGTATATTCATGTGTCGCACAACATGCACATGCCCTTCGGGGTAGCCTTTCTTAGTGGGTTTAGTGCTATTTTGATAGTCGTTTGTTATTACTGCTTTTCTTTCGCGCACGGCATCGCCCCAAAGACCTGTTTCTTCTAATTTATAAACGATAGGCTTTGCTATAATTGAACAATCGCCCATGACCGTTTTCGACCAGCCGCGCATGGTGAGTACATTTTCTTCAGGATTCATGGTGGCAAAATACGAAATGTCGCTATTCAATACTCTTTCTGATTCTTGCAGGATGGTGTCAAGAATTTGATAGGTAAGTCTGTTTTTTACTTTTTGCAGATTTTCAATGGCTTCCTTCATGATTTTTAGGTTTTAAATGTTAATAGCAGAACTAAAACTTTGTGTAATTTTGATCAGAATCTTCTTCATTTAAATTTATCGTTATACCGCTGTTAAATTTCTTCTTTACAGTAGTTTTATCGACCTCAACCTGACTTTGGTATGAGTAATTTTCATTCTCTTTTTGTGAAGATTTGTGTTTCGAAAGTTTATTTTTTATTCTGAGAATTTCACTATTGTAATTATCCAAAAGACTTTGCAAATCAGCAATTGTGGTAGATTCCGAATCATCAAATTTAAAGAAATCAACCTCATTTTGCATGCTTTCGGCCAAACCGATGAACTCTTCTGAGGCTGCTGAAAGTTCTTCTGACACAGCCATATTTTGCTGTGTTACATTGGTCAATTGCTGAACAGCAGAATTAATTTGATTGATGCCACTCAATTGTTCCTTATTTGAGTAGGTTATTTCGGAAACTAAGTTAAGCGTTTTTTGAATTTCAGGAACAAGTTCGGCGAGCATGTTAGAGGTATTTATTGATTTATCGAGCAAAGACTGTGAAAGTAACTCAATTTCGTTGGCAAATTTCTGATTGTTTTCTGCAAGACTCCGCACTTCGGTGGCCACAACATTAAATCCACGTCCGGCTTCCCCTGCTTTGGCTGCCTCTATGGCAGCGTTGATGGCCAGCATATCTGTTTTATAAGTAATATTTTTTATTTGCTTTATTTTTTCCGAAATTGCCGTCATAGATTGAAGCATGCCAGCAACTTCCTTCTGAAACGCAAGTATTTTTTGAGAAGAAGAACTTGCCAATTGGTTGGTTTGAATTGCATTTTCGGTTGTTTGGTTCATGGTAGAAAGCAGCTCTTCAACAGAAGAAGAAATCTGCTCTGTGGATGCTGCCTGCTCATTGGAAGATTGTGCCAAAATTGTGGCCGATTGATTCAATTGTCCGCCTGCCGATGTAATATTGTTGGATGTTTCCGAAAATTCTTTTAGGATTTTTGCTAATGATTGAACCATACCATTTAAAGCAATCATTAATAAATCATTAGATGATCGATTCTCCAATTTAACATACAAAATTCCTTCGGAAATTTTCTTCGCTTTGTGAATAATGTCAGTATTTGCATCAATCAATAAGTTTATATTGTTGACGAGTTTTTTAAATTCACCCTGGAAATTATTATTTATCTTATCTGAAATTTCGCCCATGGCTATTTCTGCAACACATTTGGCTGCAATATTCAAAGGCTCAATCACATTGTTGAGTGTTTGATTAAATCCATCAATAACTTTCCTGAAATCTCCCTGATGTTGACTTGCATCAATTCGCTGACTTAGTTCGCCAATCGCAGCAAAATCGGCCAGCTTATTTGTATCTTCTATGAGTTTTTTAATAGAACCTACAGCGGTTTTCAAATCATCGTAAATGATTTGAAAGTTTTTATATTCTTCTAAAGTGAATTCATCCGGGGCTGAAATGCTCGAATCGATATTTAAATTTCCAGATGCTATGAGCTTCAAATTGTCAGAAAGCTTGTTTATTTCTAGCTGATTATAGGAAGCACTTCTTTTCGATTTGGATATGTCCTGAACCAACTCAATATGACCGATTTTCTTACCATCTTCATTGAGTAAATAAGTTGTGTCCACCTGAAAGTCCCTGTTTGCTCCCGGTTGTGTAAAGAAGGAAGTTGTTACTCCATTTCTTAAGCAAGCAATTCCGCACTTTTCTGTATTGCAAATGTCGGCATTCCAATTGCTGCATTTTTTACCAATGAATTCTGCTCTGCTTTTACCGATAACCGCCACAGAGGCTTTGTTAAAGAATGTCCAGTTCATATCCATGTCTGTTACCGAAATTGGAAATGGGAATGAATCAAGTATGGCTTCGTACCAGTATGTTTTTTCTGAAATTTTATCTAAAGTTTTATTGAAACCAATGATAACTTTTTGATAATCACCATGATGTTTTGTAATATCCGCTCTATTTTTAAAGTCCCCTTTTTCTGCTGATTCTGAAAGTAGAATTGTGTCATTGTACATGAAACCAATATTTTGCTTGATAGAATCGAGTGCTTCTGTAAACACGATTTGCTTTCCGGGTAATACTCTTAGGTCGCTGGTAAAATTTCCCTGAGCATAGTGATTCATTATGTCGATGGCTTCGTAGATAGGCAAAATGATAGAATCGAGTGCCTGATTTGTTGAAGAAAGAAGTTCGTAATATATACCAGGCATGTCAGACAAATTGCATCGAGCATCCATATTCCCTTCCTTTTGTTTGGTAATTGTATCATTCAATGATGATTGCATTTTGTTGAAAATCTCGATACTGCTATTGCAAGCGATTTTCATTTCGTTAAAAACACCATTGTAATTACCTGATACAAAATGGGATGTTTCTCCAGAAGCTATTTTATTCAAAATATCTGAAACTTCTAAGACAGGAGTTGAAACAAAAAGCGCAATTTGGTTCAAACCTTTGACTATTCCTTTGAATGAACCGCTATAATCGGCCTCATTAAAATGTATTGCGGTAAGTTGCCCTTGCTTTACAGACATGAGAAACCGATTTATGACATCACCAATTCCGGATAAGGTATCAATACAGGCATTGACATTCTCCACCATGCAATAAAAATCGCCTTTGTAATCGTTTTGAATTTTCATCGGAAAGTAACCTTTGGAAATTCTGTCCAAATATTCAGCAGTGAGACCAACGGGTTGCACAAAAGTTTCGAGCATTTCATTGATAGATCCAACCAAACTAAGATAAGCGCCCTTCAAAGATCCAACCTCGCAGCGTGCGCTCATTTCTCCTTCAGCTTGTTTTTGAATAGCTTCATCAATAGAATTTTGCATTTGATTTATGGACAAAATACTTGTGTTGCATGCATTTTTCATTTCAAGAAAAATACCAAAATAATTACCCTGAACCTTTATATCTATATGACCATCAGCTATTTTGGTCATCACATCCGATACTTCATTAATCGGGATCGTGAAAACTTCCGCTATTTCATTCAATCCTTTGACTATACCTTTGTAAGAACCTGAAAATTGACTAATGTCTATTTTTATTTTATCGAATTCACCTTGACGGGCAACTTTTAAAAACTTTGCAATTTCGATCCCAAGACCATTTAGTACTTCAATGATTTGATTTATATTGTTGCGCATTTCCAGAAAATCGCCTTTGTATTCTGCTTCGATTTTCATCGGAAAGTATCCCTTGGAAATCCGATCCAAATATTCTGCCGAAACGGAAATAGGTTCACAGATTTTATTCACAATCTGGTTCACATCAAAAATCACATCTTTAAACTCATTATGAATTGCATCTGGATTACCACGATAATTCAGTTCGCCTGCTTGTATAGCGACCACAAATTTTTGCGTTTCATCTTTGAGTGATTTATGCAAATTCAGGCTTTTTCGTTGTGAAATAAAAATGAGGGTTAATGAAAAAATCAATGTAATAGTAATCAGTAATTTAAATAGGAAAGGTGGCACAGAAAAAAAGAAAATGGAAATAGACAAAAAGGTACTGATAAAAAGAACTATTATACACGCCTTTTGCAATTGGGTAATGCTTGTTTCCTTAAACAATAGGATAATTCTGTTCTTGTTCATAGTAATTTGCGATTTAAACGGTTTCAACAGTAAAGTGATAAATCAACGGAATCCAGTTCGTGCTATGAAGGGCTATTATTTTAGCTATTACCTCAAATTCGCAAGTGCTTTTTGTTTGCCCACGAATTACACAAATTACACGAATTTTAGTTCCACAAAAAAGGGAAAATATATTTTATGCAAACAATTGTTTATTACACGAATTGAAAAAATACTGCGGATTTTGGGTATTAGATTTTATTATCACCAAAATAATTATTAAGCTAATTCAATGATAAATCATTCTGTAATTTGCCCTCCAAAGCTAATCATTTTTGTATAACAAATAAACGAAATTTTTCAATATCGACAAAATTTCAAGGAATATTTCTTTGCCCTGATTTTTTTTATCGAACCATTACTTTGGATTTTGAACAATCCTAAAATTTGCAATTGATTTTTATTTGTCGGCGAATACCAAAAATAGACGAATAGCATTTCATCAATTCAGATTAATAGGATACAAACTATTGAATATTAATGCTTTTCAAAATTATCTACCGTATTTTTTCACTCATACAATAATTAGGCAGAGCTTATGAATTTATCATTTTATTTTGAAGTAAGCAAAATTCTTTATTTTTGTGTTTCGTTCGCATTTCATTCATATTTTTACCTTATATTTACACAAAGCTTTAAAAGTCGATCTTGGGTAAATAAAATAAAACAAAATAAATAGAAGAATTCTAAAACACTATGGCACAAACAATTTTAATTGTAGATGATTTTGAAAACACAAGGTATGTGATTAAATTTACCTTGACGGGCAAAGGATATACGGTCTTGGAAGCCAACAATGGAAAAGAAGCGTTGTCGCTGATGGACGGCAGGAAAATAGATCTTGTGGTAACTGATTATAATATGCCTGTCATGGATGGATTGGAATTGGTCAAGGCAATAAGAAAAATGAGCGTCTATCAGTTCATCCCCATTCTGATGCTTACCACAGAAACCGATGCAACAAAAAAAGAAAAAGCGAAGGCAGCAGAAATAACAGCCTGGGTGCAAAAGCCATTTAAATTAGACAACTTTATGTCGATCATTCAGAAATGTTTAAACCGTTGAAATATGCTTGAGGAATTCAAGGAAAAGTTCATTGAGGATGCCATCGAATTGTTGACAAAACTGGAAGATGATTTAATGGCATTAGAACAAGATACCAATAATCAGGATGCTATTGCAAAGGTTTTCAGAGGCATGCATACCTTAAAAGGTACTGCGGGAATGTATGGTTTCGATGATATTACCGGTGTAACGCACAGGCTCGAAAGTATTTTCGATATGATTCGCAATGGAAAAGCAGAACTCGATTTAGAGCTTTTGAACCAAACTTTTCTTGTTGTTGATCTTCTTCGCAATCGTTTGAAGGTAGAAGATTGTGATGAAAGTCTTCTTTCTCAATTTGAAGATGTTAATCGCCAAATTGATGTAATCCTTAAAGTTAAGCAATTAAATAACAGTACAATAGCAGGTGAAAGTGTTTTTGGCCAAGGAACATCTTCAACATCCAAGAAATCAATTGAAAAAGCCTATTATATTCTGTTCTATCCCGATAAAGATGTTTTTAGACGAGGCATAAATCCATTATCCATTTTCGATGAATTCAGAGACTTTTCCTGCATTCATACTGTGATTCATAATGAAAATGAACCTATTGAAAAGCAAATAGAAGATAAGAATTTAATTTCATTTTGGGAAATTATTTCCTATTCAGATGCAGAATTTGCGACCATAGAGGATGTTTTTTTGTTTTTTGCCGAATCCGAATACAAGATTCTGCCTATCATCGATGAAAAAGAAATTTTCAAAATTCAAATCAAAGATTATTATAAATTTATAAATAACAAAGCTCACATAATTCAATCCAATAGCATAGAGGAACAAATTGATTTTATATATACAAAAAAGGAAGAATTGAAAATTGAATTTGCTAAAAAGCAACAGGAAAAAGTCTTTGATCAATTCAATTTTTTCTATATCTATTTTCATCCGGGGAGTAATGTTTTCAGACGGGGAGTCAATCCGATAAATATTTTCGATGATTTTTCTAAAACCGGCAAATTCAAGTCTATTTTAAGAAACGAAGTTGTTCCAATTTCAAAGCAGATAGAATCAAAAGAAATTATTTCATTTTGGGAAATACTTTTGGTTACAAACAAGGATAATGACGATCTCGCCGAAATATTCCTGTTTTATAGCGATGACGAATATACTTACCACAAAATTCATGTTCCAACTCTGGAAACGCATAATGAATTTCTAAAAACCTTAGAAAAAGTATTCGAAAATGACAAAACTCTATTGAGCATCGCATCAATTGCTTCTCATATTGAGAATATAAAAGATTGGTTCAAGGATCTTCTCTCCGAAAAAATCAATACACAGCAAGTCATAATAAAAATTTCAGGTTTTGATAAGGGAAATGTTGAAAAAAGTACTCCCCAGTTGGAGAAAAAAAACACAAGTAAAAAGGATAACTCCGCAGATGAAAAAATTAAATCGATCAGGGTTTCTTCAGAAAAAGTTGATGAATTAATGAGTCTTGTCAGCTCTTTGGTCATACTAAAGGCAAAATTTGATTTGTTTGCTCAAGAATCAAATAATGAGTTGTTTATTAAGTCAGTTGCAATGTTGGATCGCCTGTCCAAACAGTTTAGAGATAATGCTTTGGATTTAAGATTGGTTCCTATCGAAATCATGATAACGCGCTTTAGAAGATTGATCAGAGACCTGTCAATAAGGCTGGGAAAAGAAGTCGATTTCATCGTAGAAGGTGCCAATATTGAATTGGATAAAACCATCATCAATCGTTTGGAAGATCCTGTTATGCACATTATTCGCAATTCACTGGATCATGGTATCGAATCCCCTGAAATAAGGAAATCGAATGCGAAATCGCCCAAAGGTGTAATTCGATTTGTTGCATTTTATAGTGGTAATCAGGTCTTTATTCAAATTCAGGATGATGGAGCCGGAATCAACATCGAACGGATTAGAGAGAAAGCCATCGAAAAAGGAATGATAAACCAGACAGACATCCCTAAACCCAAAGAATTGTATGAATTCATTTTTGCACCGGGTTTCTCAACGGCAAATTCTCTTACTGAGGTTTCGGGAAGAGGAGTTGGCATGGATGTGGTGAAGAAAAACATTGCCTCAATTCGCGGGGATATAGAAATAGATTCTGAAGCAGGATTAGGAACCAGCGTAACCATCAAACTTCCGCTAACCTTGTCTATTCTAGATTGTTTAACAGTTGTTGTGAATAAATCGTTGTTTCTGTTACCCCTTTCATATATAGAAAGTTGCATTGATTTTTCAAAGGAAAGTGAAAATTTTAATTTTGGACAGGTTCTTTTTCAAGGAGAATTTGTGCCATTGATTAGCCTGCGGGAAGAATTCAAGATGACAGAAAACGCTACTGATTTTATCAAAACTGTTATTGTCTTGTTAAACGATAAAAAATATGCCATTGCTGTGGATCAAATATTAGGTGAACATCAAGCTGTTGTGAAGCCTTTAGGTATTTTTCATTCACATCAGGACATTATTTCCGGTGTAAGCATTTTTGGCGATGGCCGTTTGGCTATGATTTTGGATGTAAACAGATTAATTAGGAACAAGAAAAACCAATATGGCATTGTATAATAGTATTCAGGATTACTCCAAAGGCTCTACAGAAGATTACATGATATTCTGCTTGTCTAAGGATTTTTTGGCTGTTCAGGTCGAGAAAGTTACTGAAGTTTTACCTTTTCAGGAAATTACCCAAGTCCCCAATAGCTCTGAAGATGTTCTAGGGATTTTTAATCTGAGAGGTGAAATTCTTACTTTGGTTGATTTGGGAAAGCATTTTTCACAACCGGTAGATTTAAATATATCACCTGCAATTATTGTTTTTGTGATGGAATACTTGTCGCGGCAAATTCAATTTGCAGTGCCCGTAAAAAATATACAGGGCGTGGTAAAAGTTAAAAGCAGTGAAATTAGTAAAATACCAGAAATTGGTAAAAATATGAATTCAGAATTAATGACAGGCGGTATTAATTTTGAGAATCAGTTTGTTCTAATTTTGGATATCGAAAAATTCATCTCGAAAAGTTTAGAAAAAACCAATAAGGCAGCTTATGGAATTTGAGTTAAAATTTCGCTTCGAATTAGGGAGTTATTTTAATTTATTGAGTTATAAAAAAATTTGTAATCCAAGTCCGATAAGCCTTCCCATTCAAAACAGGTAAGTCCTATCGGACTTAAAATCAATTTTCTATTACATTTTATTTCCTAATAAAGAAAAAAGTACCATCGTTGGTCATTTGTTTTATTGCCCCGAATTTAGGTGTTTGTTTGCTGTTTTTTACAACTGCATCATTCACTTTTTTCACAATCGTTTCGATTGGTATGCATGATTTATCATTATAAGCCAATGCATTGGCAAATGTGCGGGTAAATATTGAATTATCTGCAGCTAATTCGTATCCGGCTGAACTAAAAGTTTGTGCGGATTTTTGTCCAACAACATTTTGATCTCCGCAATTTCTTTCTGTCAATTCACTTCTCATGGCTTCGTAAAACGAAGGACCAGATTCACAAGCATCCGATATAACCAAAGTGTGCTGCACATAATTGTTGTAGTTTTCTAAGTCGCCTTTTAAGTAGTTCAGACTGTAGTAAGATGTTTCCTGATCGCGCATTGCATCGATAGGAATCCAATAGCCGGTGTTATTTTGAAATTTCCCGTGCCCGGCATACCAAATGATTAACGAGCGGACATTATTATTCTTAATCAAATCACGCAATTCAACAGAGAAAAAGTCAATCAACTGACTCTTGGTTTGGTCTGTTTTAAGAATGAAATTATGAATATCATAGTTTACCAATGCGGTTCGCATTAAAGACACATCTTTGGCTGGACCAACCAAACTTGCAAATGATTTGTAATTGGAATTTGAAATAAAAACCATCCAAGTTTTACCCATGGGATTTTTTTCTAATAAACCAATTTGACTTCGATCTAGCTTATAAGTTTTAATCGTTTGATTTCCGTAAATATCAGTAACTTTCACATTCAATTCGTTCATATTGCTTATGTCGAGGGTGGCATTGAATTCCGGGTTTACCTGACTTACAACAAAACTGGCATTTACATCATTAATAACAATGGATTTAACGAGACTTTCATCTTTTACTTTTCCTTCGAAATACATCTTTGATAAATTCTTGTCCAAGAATATTTCATCCTTATCGCTTATACTATAGTTTGTTATATTTAATTCGGGTGAGTTTGTTTCTGTTCTATAAATGGTATAAGTTATTTTACTTGCATTATCATACACGTCAGATGCTTCAACAACAATTTGTTGCTTGTCATTCAGTGGTAGTTCCACAATCCAGTTTTGCGATACAGTATCCATTATTTTTTGATCCATTCCTTCAACCTTCAAATATTTGATTTGACTGGCATCATTAAGTTTTAATTTTAATAGAATATTCTTTGCATTACCGGCTACTTCAATACCGTTTGTACCGCGCAGACCAGGCTCTTTCACCATGATTTCGGGCGCTACATTTTCGCGGTTCAATTCGTATAAACGTGCTTTAGCACTTTTTAACGCCAAAAGAACTTCTTCATTGTTTCCAGGCCGAAGTTTAGAAATCGCATTATAATCGGCAATAGCAGATTTGAAATCAGCAATTTGCTCATAAGAAAAGGCTCTTTTTAATAGAGCAATGTGGTTGCTGGGATTTGAGAGCAAAACCTTGCTAAAATCGTTGATGGCATTTTGTTGCTGATTAAATTCCTGATACAAGATTCCTCTTTTGAGAAAAATATCCATTTGGGTTGGTGCAAGCATTGAAGCCTGTGAAAGATCGTCGATGGCTTTTGAATATTCCATTTTTGCTTTATACAAGTCGGATCGTGCTATGTAAGCATCAGGGAGACTCTTGTCTGCATTTATGGCTGCAATACAATCTTCAATTCCAACATCATACTTTTTTAATTCCAGTCGAGTTTTGGCCAACAAAACATAAGCCGAGTAATACTTATCGTTCATATAAACGGCTGAAGCCAAATCATTCTCTGCTTCCGAGAAACTCCTCAAATTATAAGTGATCAATCCATGCAAATAAAATAGCTTATCGGTTTCCTTAATCAGGAGTGCTTCGTCGCATGTATTTAAGGCTGGTTTGTAATCGCCCTTCGCAATAAGACAGAGTACTTTGTACTCGTAAGCGGGCATGCTTTTTTTCTTGACCGAAATAATTCTATTCATTTTCATGATGGCCTCTTCATAATTGCCTAATTCATAAAGCATCCTGCCATGATCATAAACATATTCCATATCGCTAGTAAAAATTGCCGAAAGGTTTGAATAATCATTCAGAGCCTCTTTATACATCTTTAATGCATCGTAAGATTTTGCACGCAACTCGAGTGCTTCAGAATACTGAGGTTTTAATTCTATCGCTTTTGTAAGCTGTGTGATCGCTTCGTTATACTTTTTTGCTTCAAAAGAAATTTGACCTGCTTTGTAAAAGTCTTTTGGATTTTGACTCATTGTCAATTGAGTCAAAAAAATGCAAAGAACAATTGTAAGAAAACTAATCTTTTTCATGGGTTTAATTGTTATTATATTAATTGAATCGCTCAGATTTATATGACTTTTGATAAATTTCATTTGCCTTGGAAAACAACAATACACTTTGATCCAGAAATTTATTGAGAATCATAAATAAATATGTATATATCAATTGATTAAAAAAATATTGACTAAAATTTATCTACCTCAAAAAGGATAACGAAAAAAATCGAAAAAAATTGGATAAAGCATCCAAAAAATCATCTTTCAGATAAAATAATACACCGGAAGGTCTTTAAGACTCTTCCGGGTTAAAATCAAACAACAAACCCTGAGGTGTTTATCAACCCTCCTGAGTTTAGATTCGAAGATATTTAAGATAGAATGAGAATGAAATAGGTAATGTAACAATGCATCAATTTATGAATTTACATTATTTCTTCCTAAGAACCATCACAAATCCGCCAGCACTTAGCACATCAATATCAAACTTTGTTGAATTATTAGCCGTTGTCGTTTCAAAAGAAAACTTGTCAGCCTGTTTTCCATCTTTAATAATTTCGCAAGAGTAATTAGTATTTTCTAAAAATGTAGTTCTAAAAGAGAATTTTCGTGCCTCATTTTTCCCATTTATACCAGCCACATAATAGGTATCTTTACTTTTGCGGGCTATAATTGTAAAATCGGCAGGAAAACCGTCCACGAACCAGGTATTGTCCCATACAACAGGTACTGTTTTTAAAAAGGTTTGAACTTGTGTGGGTTGAGCAAGTATGGCTTCTGGCTTGTCTGCAATATGCAGAATACCAGATTCAAAAACAACTGTAAGTGCCAATTCGTGTGCATAAGTAGTTAGGTGAGGCGCATCAGGATTTTTTACTGAAAACGCAACAGGCGTATAGTCCATAGGGCCTACTACATTGCGTATAAATGGATATACAGTATTTTGAATTAGGGCTAATTCTGCCCAATCTGGAGAGCCATACATTTCTGCTCCCATTACACCCTCCATACTTAATAAATTAGGATAGGTTTTTGTCCAACCTCTGGGAATAGTGCAACCATGCGTGTTAACAAATAATTGATATAAAGCAGCGTCCTCACATAATTCGATGTATCGCTGAATTATGTTTTGTTTGTCACTTCCCCAAAAATCAACTTTTACGCCTTTTACACCCAGTTTCGAAATACGTTCCAATTCTTTTCTTCTTACATCTCTTTTGTCCATCAAATCATGCGGACCTGCATTTTGTAAACGCAATGTAGAAAGGATTGTGTCTTTATATTGCTTATACGCTTCTTTTCCGATTAATTTTTCAAGCTCAGGGAGAAATGCTGCATCCTCAAAGTACTGTTTTACTTTTGATTTTCTCAAATCTGTAATTATACCTTGTGGAATACTTTTGCTTTTAAGTTTTTCTAAATACTGATCTCCCAATTCAATAGAGTAGCGCACAACATTATTATCGCCGCCAGAATTGTACCATAAAATTAACCCGATTCCTTTTGTTTGTGCATATTTTGCTAATTGTTCCATCGTTCCTCCTTCCATTCTGTTCCAATCAGCATCAACAAGTGAATACTGCCATCCCATTTGTGCGGAGAAATCAACAAATTTCTTCAATCTATCATAGTAAAATGGACTATAAGGATCACTCCACCAACTCCATGATGAAATACCATGCTTTATCCAGGAAATATTTTCTATCTTACTTTTATCACTTAAATGATGTACAAAATTGGACTCAACAATCGTCTTCAAACTATTGCCCACAATCATAAAGCGCCAAGGTAATTCCATTGATGTAACTGAGCTTGGATTTGGACTTCCCGAAAACCATCCTTCAAAATCATTGGGTAATTGTATCTGATAAACTCCATCATTGGGATTAGGTCGGAGTTGTGTTGCAGAATATTCTTTGCCTACATTAGCCTCCGACAATAAAAGCCAAGCACCGCTTTGTAATTGGAACAAACCGGGAAACAACCATCCCGTAGTTTTTGGAGAAACACTACCGGCTGGAATGGCCAATTTATATGGTATTTCATAACCCATACACCAATGAGCTAGCGTATCGTTGGGTTGCATCCAGACTTTCGTATTTTGAGGTATTCCAAAAGAGGTGATTTCCTCGGTTACTATAATGGAATCGTTTAGCTTTGTTTTTATCTGGTAACGAAACGCAAAACCTTCGTTATACGCTCTAAATTCCAATTGCAGTGTATCATTTTCTTTGTTTTTAAAAACTAAGATTATTTCTTTTGCGGAGTTCACATTCAGTTTTCTCTTCCCAGAAAGCATCACATATTCTTCATTTATTTCATTGTTTTTTTCAATTCCTGTAAAAACAAGTTGTTTACACAAATCAAAATTCTTGGTTCGGATGCCCAATGATGACCTTTTCACTATTTCAATGTTTTTACCCATTGAATCCAAATCTACTTTATAATTCAAGCTAATTATGCTATCACTGTTTTGGAGTAAGGTAATTTTTATTTTCTTATTCGGTGATTCAAGCACCCATGTCTTTGTTCTATTTTTTTGACAAGATAAGAAACTGAGAAACATTAGGACAACTAAAGTAATCCTATAATTTAGAAACAATTTTTTTTTTGCTTTCATGATACCTAAAAAAATTAGAATGTTTATTAAATTTTTAATTATCCATTTAGCTGCTGAAGGCTAAAAATAAAGGTTTTGTGAAATTTAGGCTGGGTTTAGAGCCATAGCCGTCAATTTAGTAGGCACAATATTGATTTATAATAGAATACGAATGTTTGAGCAATAAGGGGGCTTTGCCCCCTTGGGCAAAAGCAGTCCTCATACCTAATTTTTTTTTTTGCCATAATAATCAAAATATTCTCGGAGTATTCTGATCGAAATCCTTGCGAATTTCTATGGCTGGTTTAACTACTTATTATCGATACAAAGATATTAATTTCCAATATTATAACAAAATTATTTAGGCTTTTTTTTTTGCATAATTCTCCTATTATCACATTTTATGTGATTGGGATAAAGTTAAATAATATAATATTTCTGACAGATTTTACATAA
>Ga0316608_1000050_pt1 | contig 67692 bp, 46 predicted proteins | sample MIS2016152B_MG_FD_207673 | JGI IMG/M metagenome (GOLD analysis project Ga0316608, IMG submission 207673) | Microbial mat bacterial communities from Middle Island sinkhole, Lake Huron, Michigan, United States - MIS.2016.152B | ecosystem: Environmental > Aquatic > Freshwater > Lake > Sediment... | reverse complement strand
CATAAAGAAGGTTATATTCTTGCCCAAGATCAGTTGAAACCAATTTTAAATGAAGAACGAAGACAAAAAGAAGAAGCTGAGAAGAAAGCTGAAGAAGCTGTAGCCAAAGCTATTGAAGAACAAAGACAAAAAGAAGAAGAAAGAAGACTAAAAGAAGAAGCTGAGAAAAAAGCAAATGAAATGCAAGATAAGTTCAAAACCATTATTATTAAAAATCACGAAAAAGGCAAGACCAAGGAAGAGATTGCATCAGATTTGGAAATGAAACAATCTGAAGTAGAAAGAATTCTAAAAGATGCCAATATTAAATAAAGTAAACATAATCAATAATTTTGAGACCAAGACAGAGATTCTATTTATACAACCAAACCCTCATCACAGAAAGTAAGCGCTCGACCTCTACTGGTTTTGACAGGTAATCGCTTGCACCTGCAGAAAGGCATTTTTCTTTATCTTCCATCATTGCTTTGGCCGTAAGTGCAATGATCGGGAGATTCTTAAATTCAATGTTTTTTCTGATGGCCTTTATGGCCTCATAACCATTCATCACGGGCATCATAATATCCATGAGTACAATATCGAATTTCTCTCCAGAAAGAATAATATTCAACGCTTTTTGCCCATCTTCGGCCTTGGAAACATTGAATCCTTTTTCTTTCAAAATTTTCGATAAGGCGAATACATTTCGCATATCATCATCGACGAGTAAAACCTTTTTTTCTTCAAATATTTTGTCGGCATGATGCAAAATGGCCGAAGGTAAATCAGCAGTTAGCTCATCTTTAATTTTGTGTAAAAACAAGCAGGTTTCGTCTAATAGCCTTTCCATTGATTTTTGTCCTTTCAGGATTATGCTGTCAGCGTATTGTTGTAATTGTTCTTTTTCCTGTTCGCTTAATTCAGAACCCGTATAAACTATAATAGGTGGAATTTTAATTTTCTTATCCTTATTCAAAATGTTCAGTAATTCAATTCCTGAAATGTCGGGTAATCCAATATCTAAAATCAGGCAATCAAAAACTTGTTGATTCATTAAATCGATTGCAGCTTTTCCTGATGATGCTGTGGAGACTATAACATTGGTGTTTCCGATGTGTTTTGCGAGCGTTTCGCGCAGATCTGTATCATCTTCAACGACCAAAATGTTTTGAATTTTCACATCTGTAGAATCTTCAATTTTTCCAATAGCTGTTTCTAAATGCTCCTTTGAAAGGGGTTTTGAAAGCAAGCTGATCGCACCCCTATGGTATGGATCATGCTCATGAGGATCAACCGAAATTACATGAACGGGCAGATTTTTAATTTGAGGTGTTTGAGCTATTTTTTCGATGATATTCCAGCACAATTGAGCATTCACAGAAATGTCAATGAGTATGGCTTTGGTTTTATATTGTTGGGCAAAAGGGATAATTTGTTCAGTAAATTCTGCCATTATGCAATTAAAATGATTTTTCTTGCAAATTGCATAAAGATTTGTACATAAAACCTTGTCCTTTGAATAAATGAGTATCGTTTTATCGAAGGACAATTGATTTCTATCATCCAGAATCACTTTTTCCATTTGGAGTTCGGTTGAAGTTGAAACCGCATTGAGCATTGGTGCTTCTTTTTCTATTGGCTTTATTTGGGATAGCTTAGGTACCTTATTTTTTTCGAAGACTAAAGGAATATAAATAGTGAAAACAGAACCCCGGCCAATTTCACTTTTTAAACGGATATGTCCACCTAAATTATTGATAATTTGTTTCGAAATACTTAAACCTAAGCCTGTTCCGCCATATTTCCGGGAAGTTGTTCCATCACCTTGCTGAAATGCTTCAAAAATCTGTTGATGTTTTTCCTTTGGAATTCCTATTCCGCTGTCCTTTACTGCAATAGCCAGCCAATTTTCCTTTTGGATTTTTACCTGCATTAGTTCTGGTATTTCTGGAATATAAAGCATTATGGTAATTTCTCCCGATTCGGTAAACTTTAATGCATTGGCAATTAAATTCTTCAAGACCTGTTCCAAGCGAACAATATCTGTATGAATTGTTTCAGGTATTTCGGAATGGCATTGAATGTTGAATTCAAGCCCCTTGTTGGTGATTCCGGCTGTAAATGTATTCTTTAAATTATTCAAAATATCCATCACGAGAACTTTCTCTACATTGAAAGTCATTTTTCCGGCCTCAATTTTCGAGAGATCTAAAATATCGTTAATGATTGTCAATAAATCACTTCCACTCTTATGAATAATTCTGACAGAATCCAGTTGATCTTTTGTCAAATTATTTTCTTTATTTTTCAACAGATGATCGGCTAAGATTAATAGACTATTCAATGGTGTCCTGAGTTCGTGCGACATATTTGCAAGAAATTCGGATTTATATTTGCTGGTAATTTCGAGTTCTTTGGCTTTGTTTTCAATGTCCATCCTTGCCTTTTCCAGTTCAATATTTTTTGTTGAAATTTCTAACCTCTGAGATTCTAAGTATTTGGTTTTTTCTTCAAGTTGATCGTTGACAGATCTTAATGCTTCCTGCTGAACTTGCAAAGCATTTTCTGATTTTTTTAGTGCTTGGGTTTGTGCTTCAAGTTCTTCGTTGGTTGCCTTGAGCGCTTCTTGTTGGGCTTGCAGTCTGCTCGCCTGTTTGCGTGATTCTTCGAGCAACTCCTTTATTTTATTATTGGAAATGGCTGTTTTAAATACAATTGCGATGTTTTCAACCACTTTTTCAAGAAAATTCATTTCTTTGGTCGAAAACTTTTGTAATGTGCCCAATTCGATTACGCCAATCAATTCATTTTCATAGAGAAAAGGTAAAGCAATAATATGCTTGGGTGGTGTTTGCCCCAAACCAGAAGAAATCATCATATATTGAGCAGGAACATCACAAATAGAAATCATTTGTTTTTCGATGGCGACTTGGCCAATCAATCCTTCTCCGGGTTTGATAACATTGGTAAGCCCTTTGCGCATTACAAAAGAATATGTCCCGGAAAGCTGAAGAATGTCTTTGGCCTGAACATATATATAAATGGCTCCAATCTGTGCATTGAGATATTTGGCCAAATAAGAAATTACATTTTTCGAAAGCATATAAACATCCTGATCTCCGCGCATGGCCTCGTTTAATTCATTCAGGCCGGTTTTTATCCATCCATCTTCAAGAATTTGGGTTCGAACAGATTTATTTGCATTAATCATCTGTTTGAATGAGTTATATAGTAACCCTATCTCATTTCGCGAAGTATCGGGTACATCAATATCTTCATTTCCATCAGAAATTTTGCGTGCGACTTCTCCCAAAATAAGGATGGGGCGTACAAGTGATTTCGCAAATAGAACTATAAAAAATGCGGAAACTATTGTAGAAATGATCAAAACAAGCAGCGATAAATAAAGACTATTTTTATTTTCATTTTCTTGTTGCTTTGTAATGTTATAAATAGATAATTTATTAGATTTCAACATATTATCTAAGCCAGACATGATTTTCTGAAAATGATTCTTGTAAGCCTCATTAATCGTTTCATACAATCCTTCTTTAAGGGAGGGGTTTCTGGAAAAACTTATGAGGTTGGGAGTCAGATCCGAATATAATTTCCATTTGGTTTTAATTTCTGAAAGAATGCCTTTTTCTGCTGAGTTCGTTACTACTCTGTCAGCGTCCAAAAAGAGTTTATCGATATCTACCTTACAAGCATCAATTTGGGTTTCGATGCCAACCATTTCTTCATATACAAAAGTATTGATGTGCAAAGTTTGCATGATCCTGTAATCATGAATTTTGGATTCCAAACTCATGAAAAGATACGATCCCCCAAACCATTGATCTTTCAATTTTGCTATTTTCTCTTCTATGGAAGACAAATCAAACAAAAGCATAACAGAAAGGCTTGCATTGACAAGAAAAACAAGTATATAGCTAATTACCAGTCTCTTAAAAATTGAAAGCCGGGATAAAAATTTTATCATAATTATAAATTCTTTACTTCAAGGTTATAACATTTGCTTTGAAAGCGGTATTGTAAGCTTAAACTCGCTTCCTTTACCTACTGTACTATAAACTTCAATTTTTCCATTATTTTCTTTTACAAATACATCACAAAGCACTAATCCTAAGCCACTTCCTTTTTCCTTTTTTGTACCTACTTTACTAAAATTTAATTGGGGGTCAAAAAGTTTATTTATGTCTTCAGAATTCATGCCTACTCCATTATCCAGTATGGAAATAGAGAGGTTGTCTTGCATTTGGTTTGCCATGATAGAAATTTTCCCAAAAGGAAAGGTGAATTTTAATGCATTAGAAATTAAATTTCTCAAAATGGTTTTAACCATATTGATGTCTGCATATACAAAAGCTTCTTTTTGTACTTGATTATCGATCTCTATTTCTTTGGACTTTGCTGTTGATTCATAAAGCGCAAGACAATCCATAATGACCGGATGAATATCGAAATCAATGAGGCTTGCCACAAGACGGCCTGTTTGAATACGTGACCATTCTAAAAGATTTTCGAGAAGATCATTACCTCTTTTTGCAGAATCGTAGATAATTTTTACGAACTGAGTTGTCTTTTCGGGTGGAAATGATTCAAATTTTCTTAATAATATATCTGAAAACCCGATTAAATTGCTCAATGGACTTTTGAGGTCATGGGCTATGATAGAAAAAAGTTTCTCACGAGACTGAATGAGTGCTTCCATTTGATGGTTTTGTTCCTTGATCGTTTCCATAGACCTTTTAAGATCAATATGGGTTTTTACACGAGCCAGCAACTCTATTTCGTTAAAAGGCTTTGCAATATAATCAACAGCACCCATTTCAAAAGCCTTGCCAATACTTCCGGGTTCAATTTTTGCAGTTAGAAAAATGATTGGTATTTCTTTTGTTAATTCATTGTTTTTCAAATATGCGCATACTTCGTATCCATCCATTTCTGGCATCATGATATCGAGCAAAATCAAATCGGGTAAAAAATTTCTGGCAATTTCTATTGCTTTGGAGCCATTGCTTGCTATAGATAATGAATAGCCGGCTGATTGCAAAATATTGCACGCAATTTGAAGATTTTCAATAAAATCATCAACGATTAGTATTTTATTCTTTTCTACATTCATGCCAAGTTTCTCAAATCATGCATCTCATCATTCTGATTAAAGACAAATATAAAACAATTCACAAACCTAAAGAAATTTTATTTAGGTTTTTCAAATAAGTTGGATCTTTCCAGAATAAAACATGGGAGCATTAATGTTGAAAGAAAAGCAAGCATACAAATAAACATGCATAATAAAATAAACGGCCAAAATAAGGGCGAACAAATCTGGTTTTGTTTTATAATGTAAAAGTTAAGTATAGATTGAAGGCAGGTGAAATATTTTTCGTTGCAACAGATATTTACCAATACTTTTAATTTATTGAATTTGAAAAGAATGTAAATATAATTATAAATTTGTATAAACGGGGTTAATACAAATTTGGTTTTAGAATAGGATGTTTCGCAATAATATTTGCATTATAAAACAATGATCGTGCATACAGGTAAAAAGGATAGAAGAGGGAGAAAAAGTTCTTAGTCTATAGTATTCGTTGATAAAACATTGATAATTTAAGACGAAATAAATAATTGTATCACTACTGACCGAGAAAAAACTTTAAATCAGGAATAGCATCTTTTTGATTGGCAGGCCACTAAGCCGCATTATAGGGGGGCGGTTTTAATTTCTACAAAGATTTCGACTCTACGCTTCTTTTTTTAAATGTAACTTAGTTGCTAAATTCAGAACTCCTGAAACTGTGCAAACTATTATGTTGCGTTTTTCTAAATAATGCTTACAAACCATCAATCAAGGCACCAAATCGAAGGTACGTAGCTTGAGCGGGCTGACGAAGAAAATGGATAGCATAATTCCTTTTCAGGGCACTATTCATCAGCCCATGCATTTATGCAAGGGAAACCAGGCAATTCAGAAAAACTCATACCTTTATTATGTTTTTTTCATCTGTCAAAGCAAAACTATGCTAAAATTGTTATCTTTGCTTCCGGTAAATGGATTGATGGAAGTGTAAATTATTCAAAATTAAATGATTATAAATTTACTACAAAAAGTTTGTCAATCACTTGATAAACAATAAATTAATTACATGGTTTCAGGGAGTATTGTATTGAATATTTATGCAATACCCAGAATGACAAGGGATATTGATATTGAGAATTTGCTGTTAAATCCTAATACCGATTTGGATTATATAAAAAAGTGGTGTGATATTCTTAAATTGCAAACCTTTAATTTGTTAGACCATGAATGATACACCAAAATATATTTTGCAAAAGCAATTTGAGATAATGAATTCTAAACCACTCAAAGAACGTATTCGTGGATTGTTTGAAATGACGGAATTATCCAGAAGTATAATTTTAAATCAATTACGTAGGAGAAATCCTGAATTAATTGAAACTGAATTGAAAATTGAGCTTTTTAAGGCATTTTATCGATTTGATTTTGATACCTTAAATGAAATTGCGAATCAAATGAGAGAATTTTTGGTGCGGGAGAAAGCTGATAAACAAATGATTTAGGGTATATATTGATAAGGACATCGAATTTTTATTTTAAAGTTCTATAGAAGAAATTTCAATAAAACAAAGTAAAACATGGAGACCAGTAACCATAAAAAAAAACGGGGCGACTCCGAAAAGCCTAATGAGTAGGGCAATTTAAATTAATATATATGAAAAATTTGAAATTCTTTTTTGGTTTAGTCCTTTTGGGGATATTTATCTTAGCTGGTTGTGGTGGAGCAAATAATACAACACAAAATACGAATGATAAAGATAAGTTCATTGGTGCATATACTTGGAATGGTAATTGTCCTCGTGGTTGCTTTACTGCTTATACATTTAAACAAAATGGAACATTTGAAATGCAAAGTGAAAATTCGCTTGCCAAACATGATACTACTGGAAATTGGACAATAGATGAAAACAGCAAAGTCATAAGTATGAATGGGGTGAATTCTTTTTATAAATTTAGTAATGACACACTAATTTTGACTGATTGTCAATATAAAATTGAAATGAAATTGGCTCGTGAAAAATAAATATTTTAATACAATACAGACCGATAAAAAAATACTATAAATTAGGAATTGGTTGTCTTTAATAGATGTCGCCACTATGTGACCTTAGAAGAGGTTGGGTTTATTTCCTACAAAGATTTCGAGGTTATGCTTCTTTTTTATAACAAGGCTGTCTCAAAAGCCCGATTTAAAAGAATTTGCCACAAGGGCACAAAGACCCAAAGTATTGATATTTAATAATTTAATTCTTTGGTTCTTTGTGTCTTAGTGGCAAAATAATTACTCGGTCAATAAAGATTTTATTTATCAGATTGAGTGTAATTTTGGCTATCTGTTTTTTTAAATTCTTCAAATCGTTTAAATTTCTATTTGATCAAGAGAATGGATTCTTTTTAGCTTGGTAAATAACTAAAAACAAAAAATGATGCATATTCCCATTTACATGGTTTTTCAAATATAAATTGTTCCCTTATCGCCTGAACATCACAAACTACCAAAAAATATTTATAGAACTTGCTGATGATCATCGATACCGACAATTTTTTTTCTCTCAAATCAAAAAGAATAGTTGAAATTATTCCTGAATTGTCAACATGATAATTCTTTATACGAACTAATTTATTTTGAAATGAGACTCAAATTCCTTATCCTATTCTTTTTTATTCTGAATAGCTTTCTGATTTATAGTCAGTTGAAAAATGAAGGTGTAAATCAGAGCACCTTGCACACCATTGCCACAGCCCACTTCGATACCCAATGGGAATGGACAATCAAAAACAGTATTGATGAATACTTAGAACCAACACTCACAAAAAATTTCAAATTATTTGAGGAATTTCCTTCCTATAAATTCAGCTTTGAAGGAGCATTTCGCTATATGTTGGCAAAAGAGTATTTTCCGCAACACTGGGAAAAACTTAAAAAATATATTAACGAAGGTAGGTGGAATATTTGCGGCAGTTCACTTGATGCAGGCGATGTGAATATCCCTTCGCCCGAGGCAATTATGCGCTTGACCTTGTTGGGGCAAGATTATTTTTATCGTGAATTTGGTGTTCGCAGTCGAGATGTTTTTATTCCCGATTGCTTCGGATTTGGATATGCATTGCCTTCTATAGCAAGTCATTGCGGATTGAAAGGTTTTTCGACTCAAAAACTTACCTGGGGCTCGGCAGTAGGTGTTCCATTTGATATTGGAGCTTGGCAGGGAGTTGATGGATCGAAAATATTTGCAGCCCTAAATGCTGGAGACTATACTGCGAAACTTACAAGCGATTTAAGCAGAGATGAAAAATGGATCAAAACTGTTCAAAATACGGGCAATAATTCAGGTATTTATTTCGGTTACAGATATTTTGGCGTTGGCGACCGCGGTGGTGCGCCGGATCGTTTATCCGTAGAATGGTTGCAAAAAAGCATTCAATCCGATGGGCCTTTAAAAATTGTAAGTGTTCCTGCCGATTTGATGTGTAAACAAATAACCACAGAACAATTAAATAAACTTCCTCAATACAATGGTGAACTCCTTGCTACATTTCATGGAACGGGTTGTTATACTGCGATTTCTGTTATGAAAAGATGGAACAGGAAAAATGAATTACTTGCAGATTATTCCGAAAGAGCCAGCGTAATGGCGCAAGAATTTAAGACAGTAAAATATCCTCAGCTTCAAATCAATGAAGCTTGGACAAGATTTATTTGGCATCAGTTTCATGATGATCTTACCGGAACAAGTATTCCCGATGCTTATGGTTTTTCCTATAACGATGAAATCATTAGTATGAATCAATTTGCTGGAATTCTTGAAAATGCTGCTGGAGGAGTGATTCAAAATTTAAATACCAAAGATTGTCAAAATCCAGTTGTGGTTTATAACCCATTATCCACAACTCAGGAAAACATTGCTGAGGCATTTATTCCATTCAATGCATTACCCAAAGCGCTAAAAGTTGTTGATTCACAAGGAAATGAAGTACCTTCGCAAATCATTAGCGGAGATGATGATGGCGTAAAAATTATCTTTCTTGCAAAAATTGCCCCATTGGCTTTCGAAACCTTCGATGTTCAAAAATCTGAAAAAGTGTTTTCTTCTGCTGAAAATTTAAAGATCACAAATAATACTTTGGAAAATAACAATTTTAAAGTTACGATCAATGAGTCTGGCGAAATTGCCTCAATCATCGACAAATTCGCGAAAAAAGAAGTATTAACTGAACCGAATCAATGGGAAATGTTTAATGATACTTCAAGCATATTTCCTGCCTGGGAAATCATCTATAATCAATTAAAATTCCCTCGCACAAAAGTGAAGGAAGTAGTAAAAATAGAGATTGTTGAAAAAGGACCTATTCGGGTTAAACTCAAAGTTTCACGTGTATGTGAAGATTCAAGATTCAACCATTTTATTAGTCTGTCAACGGGAGAAGCAGGTAAAAAGGTTGATGTCGATAATCATGTCGTTTGGAATAATAAAAATACGCTATTAAAATCAAGCTTTAAAATCAATGTAGTTAATTCACTCGCTACTTATGATTTAGGTTTAGGCACAATTCAACGTGGCAACAATACAGAAAAACTCTATGAAGTACCCGCACAACAATGGGCAGATATTAGTTCTACAGACTTGACTTATGGTGTTTCTATATTAAACGATTGCAAATATGGCTGGGACAAGCCCAATGATAATACAATCAGATTGACCTTATTGCATACTCCAAATACTAACGGAAATCATAGGAGTGATCAGGAAAATTTGGATCAGGGTAAACACCAATTTTTATATTCCATATATCCTCATGCTGGAGATTGGCGAAAGGCAAATACTTCTTGGGAAGCAGCCAAAGTGAATCAACCTTTGCTTACTTTCACCACTACAAAACATGATGGATCTTTGGGCAAGAAGTTTTCATTTGGAAAACTAAACACAGATCAAGTTATGATGAAAGCGATGAAAAAAGCTGAAAATACTGATGAAATTATTGTGCGTTTTCAGGAACTTTATGGTCAAAATGCCGATAATGTTGTTTTTACAACAAATTCTCCCATAAAAACTATACGTGAACTCAATGGAATAGAGGAAGAAATTGCAATCATAAACCCCCAAGATGGCAAACTATGTTTTTCAATGCAACCTTATAAACCACGCACATTTGCCATAAGGCTGGAACCCATGAAGAATGAAGCCCAATATGCCCGTTCAGAAGTTGTAACAATTCCATATAATAAGGATTTTATATCTTTTGATGATAACAAAAAAGATGGTGGAATCAACGGAATTAGCTTACCTGCTGAAGTTTTTCCTAAAGAGATTATTTATAATGGGATAAACTTCAAATTGGGTCCCTCTGACAATCAAAAAAACAACATGCTAATCTGTCAGAACAACAAGTTAACATTTAGCAATTTGGGTAAAAATGAACGTATTTATTTTCTGGTCTCTTCCCTAAAAAATGATAAACTTACAGAGTTTAAAATCAATGGCAAAGCTTATACATTTATGGTTCAATCAGCTTATGAAAATGTAGGCTCATGGTATAGAAGATCAAATGTGTATGAAGGCCGTTGGCCAAAGTCATTGAATGGCTTATCGATGCAAAAAGATGTTATTGTCCCTGCTTGGATTAAAAAGGATAAAATAGCCTGGTATTCAACTCATTTACATAATGATACAATGAATATTTCTTATGAGTTTTGCTATTTTTATTGTTATGATTTTCCAACAGATGGAAAGGATATTGAATTGCAATTGCCCAATGATCCTGATATTGTGATTTCGGCCATTAGCTTAGGAAGTACTCCATCACAGGGAACACGAATTGCACAGGATATTTATGACAATTATGAGAAAGATACGAAAGTTATCATCAGCATTGCATCGGGTGAACAAGTTTCGGAAAAGAGCAAAGAAATAAAAATTGAATGTAGCGATTCACAAGCTTCCATTTATTATACTGTAAATGGCAAGGAACCCAACGAAAGCTCATTCCAATATACAAAACCTTTTCGAATTGATACTACGACCATAATTAAAGTAGTGGCCTACAAAAATGGTTTTGCTGCCGGTTTAAGTGTTTCGATGTCCATCATTAAACTTGCATACATGCAGGCACAAAACATAAAAGGAAACTTGACTGCGGGTTTAAGCTGTAATATTTATGATGGTAAATGGAGTAGTATCCCTAAGTTCAATGAGTTAACTCCTGTTTCTACTACAATTTGTTCTAATTTTGACATCCCCGATCACAAATTGAAAACTGATTTTTTTGGTTTAAGATTCGAAGGATTTTTAAATATTGAAAAAGAAGATATATATACATTTTATTTGAATTCAGACGATGGTTCCAAGTTATACATCGATGATAAAGAAGTTATTATCAATGATGGATTGCATGGAGTAACAGAAAAAGCGTTCATTGTAAAATTGGGGAAAGGGTATCACAAAATAAAATTAAAATATTTTGACAATTGGTTAGGTGAACATTTGAAACTGGAATACAGCAGTCGTTCTTTTGTCAGAAAGGCTATTGAATCGAGGAATTTGTTGCATTAATGATCCTTTTTATCTATTTTTAAAATATTTTGAATATTCATATTCATCCCGGTATTTGATATTTTTATTACTAAAAATTTTAATTTTTCGTATTCTTTTATTTAAACATTTAAACTATTATGACAATAAAATCACACACAATTCTGGTACTTTTATTTTTAGGTCTTTTTGCTTTTTCATGCAAAAACGAAAATAAAATTAAAACTGTAAAAAACAACAATAGATTTTTTTCGGACTCAAGTTTTTGGAATCAGCCAATTCCAGAAAATGCTGAAATTGATCCTCAAAGCGATTATTTTATCAGTCTTTTGGCAAAAGAACCTACCGGCAATAATTTTGGGATAAATCTTTATCGTTTTACCATTCCGGTATATGAAGTTGACAGTGCTACCCCCCGATATAAAATGGGCTATCATGAACTGACTGAAAGTGAAAAACTTAATTGGAAAACAAACCGCAAATACTATGGACACGGAAAGGAGTATGACGCAGAATTGGTTCCAGTGCCAAAAAATGCAAAGCCTGATACAGCATCGGATATGCACATGGCTCTGATCGATTACAATAAACGAATTGTGTGGGACATGTGGGGTGCAAAACAATTACCAGACGGGTCTTGGATCTCTAAAACCGGAATGAAATACAGCCTTGATGGTATGGGGGTGTTTAATCCAAGTGATTTTGATATTCAGGATGGCGAAAGTGTGCATTTTCATGGTCCAGGAAGAGCGCCCGGTGTTCCCATTATTGCTGGACTTATTATGCACAAAGAAGTGAAAGACGGCGAAATAAATCATAAAATTGCTTGTGCAAATCGATTTGTTGCTTATAAGCAACATGTCTTCCCTGCTATTTGGACAGACGGAATGCTGGAAGGCGGAATTCCTGAAGGATCTGTTATACAATTAGATCCAAAATTGGATTTAAGCCAGTTCAAGCTTCTTGAGGGAGAAATTGTGATAGCTAAGGCATTACAAAAATATGGTGCTGTGGTTGTGGATTTTGCCTCCGGAAGTGTTTTGTATGGTGAATTATTAAGTAAAAATAGCGCCAAAACATGGGACGGCTTAGTGCGTGAGTGGGATGGTGGAATAAATTCAATTCCAGTGAAACATTATAGGGTGTTAAAATTAGGAAAAATCATTAACAAAGGAGACGGAAAGCGTTTTTTTAAAAAGGATGTAGTTCCTGGTATTGTGCCCGATGAGTACGGCGGTTAATCTGTTTAATGAAAGATTTATTGCAGAGAATCGGGAAACTTATTTTTTTATTGCGGTTCTCTGCTTAAATAACTGATAATTAAATTATATCCGCTTCCTTAAAGGTGAAAAAATAGAAATGTGATTTTTCGATAAACTTTTGAATAATTCGTATGGTTAAAATAGTTCTAACACTGTGTGCATTGTCTTTTTGCTTATTTGCCAAGGCGCAATATAACAGAGATCTAATTTTAGAAACGATCCTAAAAACCGACACAACAACAATAGGACAGAAAATAGTTTATCCCAGTTTTCCAGATGCACAAATTAGTATTTTAAAAATAACAATTCCACCTGGAAAATCAACAGGGTGGCACAAACATGAATTTCCTGTTTTTGCGTATGTCGTTCAAGGAGTTTTAAGCATAGAAATAGATAGTGGGAAAACTATCCAATTTATGGAAAACACTTCTTTTTCTGAGGTAATAAATACCTACCATAATGGCAAAAACGATGGAAAAGATGAACTTGTGCTTCTTGCTTTCTTCATGGGTGAAAAAAATAAGCCACTTTCCGTTCACAAAGCGAATGATTCGGGTGAAAAAAAAGAATAGTTATGTTTTGGAATTTTACTAAATTTGAATGGATTGACGATTATTTTAAATGAAAATAGGGACTAAGCTGTCCCTATTTTTATATCCTTATTGTGCAATCGGTTTTATTTATTCAGCAAAAACCTTTTCACCAATGGTTTGTGTATTATATTTTTTTCCTTCTAATTTTTCTTTTGCTTCAGAAAATGCATTGATTGTAAATTCAACATCTTCGAGGGTATGGATCGATGTAGGAATTATCCTAAACATAATAACATCTTTAGGTACAACAGGATAAACAACCATTGAGCAGAAAATACCATAATTCTCACGTAAATCCATGATGACATTTGAGGCTTCAGCGGTTGTTCCAGTCAAAAAGATGGGAGTTACCGGAGATTCTGTTTTCCCAAGGTTGAAACCTTTTTCTTTCAAACCTTTTTGCAACGCATGAACAATTTCCCAAAGTTTTGCACGTAGTTCTGGTTGAGTTTTGATGAGCTCCAAACGCTTTTTCAAACCGATGACCATGGGCATGGGAAGAGATTTTGCAAAAATTTGAGATCTAAGGTTATATTGAAGATAATCAATAACATCAACATCGTTTGATGCAATAAAACCACCAATACCCGCCATCGCTTTAGCAAATGTGGCGAAATACAAATCAATTTGATCCTGAACCCCAAAATGTTCGCCTGTACCTGCGCCTGTTTTTCCCATAGTTCCAAAACCATGAGCATCATCAACCAATAAGCGGAAGTTGTATTTCGATTTCAATGCAGCAATTTCATCTAATTTGCCAAGGTCACCCGCCATACCAAATACACCTTCTGTTATGACCAAGATTCCACCACCCGTTTTTTCAACAACTTTTGCAGCATGATTGAGTTGTTTTTCTAAGCTTTCCATATCATTGTGGGCAAAAACAAATCGCTTTCCAAAATGAAGTTGTACGCCATCGACAATACACGCATGAGACTCTGAATCATAAACAATCACATCCTTTCTATCCAAAATGGATTGAATGATAGAAACCATTCCTTGATAACCATAGTTCAATAAATATGAAGCTTTTTTGCCTACAAATTCAGCCAATTCATTTTCGAGTTCCACATGATGGTTGGTTTGACCCGACATCATTCTGGCACCCATCGGATAGCCTAATCCCCATTCTTTCGCTGCATCTGCATCGGCTTTTCTAACTTCGGGGTGATTGGCCAAGCCGCAATAATTATTTAAGCTCCAAACAATTACTTCTTTGCCACGAAATTTCATTCGCGACTGTATTTCACCTTCTAACTTAGGGAACAAGAAATACCCATGTCCTACTTTTTGATATTGTCCCAGAGGACCTCTATCTTTTTTTACTTTATTGAATATATCCACGATTTTAAGGATTTTGAGGTTATTTCAATTTGTTAATTTTCTGCCTCAAGATGGCTCTCGAAACATCCCGCAAAACTATTGCTTTTTTCTTGAATGCAAAATATTTTTTCATTCGCAACCCAACAAATATTTATTTGCATTATTTGCTGTTATCAAAATCAGAGTTGCATTTTTTGCAAGAGCTAATTAGAAATGATGACAGAAGTTATACGTTTCTGCATATTTCATTAGTTCCGAATTTCATCTTTGATTTATTAATTATATGATCTCATTCAAATCCTTTATCTTTGTTGATATATGTTTCCAAAAATGTATATCTATGAGAAAATTTGTACTATTTTTATTCGTCGTACTTTTTGGTACATTTACTTTATTTGGTCAATCGGTTGATTCACAAACAAGAAAGTATTGGATAAGTGCTTCTTTGGGACATTTCCAGACAGTCAAAAGTGTTGAGGGTGCAATTTGGGGAATCGATGTTAATATGTTAAAATATAAAACGTTGCTTAAGGTTCGGTTTACGGAATGTTCAGAAATTGGTCCCTTTTTAAACCAGCCTGAGGAAAAATATCATAATGGCTCTTTGATGGTGGGAAAAGGATTATACAAAAAATATTTCCAGTTGAGTTTGTCCGTTGGTATTGGTTTAACAAAAGGAGTAATTCGGGGTGATTTTATTTCAGGTTCTGAAGTAGGATTATTCGGCTCTGATTTATACAAAAAAGAAAGCTTTTTGAGTCCATCAATACCGATTGAATTGGAATTGAGTTTCATACCTTTAAAACAAATTTCCTTGGCAACAAGTTTTTTTGTTGATCTTAATCTCAAAAATCCTATGTATGGCTTTTTGATGAAATGCAGCTTAGGCAAAATGAGATAATTTTTATAAAAACCCAAAATGCGAACTTATGCAAAATAACCTTCTCTTTAGATTCTATCTTTATCAAAAAGAAAGATTTCCGTTTATTTCACATGGATTGTTGATCGCTATTTTCACATTCTCAGCAATTTCCTATTCCATTATTACAAGTGGAAAAACTAATTTTATTTCTATTCAATTATTCATTCCTGTTGTCATAAATACTGTGTCGATGTTTTTTTTGCTGCGGGTTTCCGATGAATTCAAAGACAAGGTTGAAGACGCACAATTCAGACCTTATCTCCCAGTTCCGCGCGGTCTTATTTCATTGAAAGAACTGGCATTAATTGCTGTGTTTGTGGTGGTGATTCAGTTGGTTTTGAACATTATTTACTTTCCTAAAATGCTTGTGCTCTTTGCATTGGTTGCGATTGTTTTGTTTTTTATGCGATATGAGTTCTTTATACCCTCCATACTTCGTAAAAGTCCTGTTTTATATATCGGAACTCACATGATTGTGATACCTGCAATTGATTTTTATGCCAGTGGATCAGATTGGTTATTAACACAATATGATATTCCACGAGGACTAATTTTTTTTATCCTGGTATCCTATATGAACGGAACGGTTATTGAATTTGGACGAAAAATCAGAGCGCCTGAAAATGAAGAACACAACACTTATTCAACCCTGTATGGAAGGAAGAAAGCAACCCATTTGTGGATGTTATTAATTTCTGCTACGTTTATTTTTGCACAATTAGCTTCATTGTATGCAGGTTACGGTTTACTGGGTGCTGCTATTCTTTTGGTCATTTATGGTTTGTGCCTGTTACCTGCATTCTTTTTTTTAAAGAATATGAGTGTTAAGAATTCGAAATGGATAGAAAAAATTTCGGGTATATGGACTATACTTATGTATTTGACTTTGGGCGGTTTTCCAATGTTTGTCGCATTAATTAAAAAATTCATATAAATGATAATTTTAAATAGAAATACCATTCAGAGCCACCACAAAATCGGTGGTAAAGCAGAGGGATTAATGAAACTTTGCCAAATGGATTTGAATGTGCCACATTGGGTTGTTATTCCATCAAGTGCATTTGATGAAATTGTTGGAGAATCTTCTGTAGATATTATTCAAAAAACTATTGAATCTTATACCTTTCCAAACGATTTTAAATCCAATGTCCTGAAAGAATTTGATCATATAGATTATTTTGCTGTTCGCTCGTCGGCTTTGTGCGAAGATTCAAATCTTAGTGCTTTTGCAGGACAGTTCAAAACCGCACTATTCGTAAAACCCGACGGTATCGAGGAAGCCATTAAATCTGTCTGGCTTTCAGCTTATAGCAATCATGTATTGGATTATATGAAGATGCAAGAACATGAACATAAAATTTCCATGGCTGTTGTAATTCAAGAAATGATAGTTGGTGAATCCTCCGGGGTGGCATTCAATATCAATCCTGTGGATGGAAATAGAAATGAAAAGATTATCAATGGAGTGTGGGGGATAGGAGAGGGGCTGGTTTCCGGAAAATTAACAGCAGACCAGTTTCTAATTTCTAATAATAAAATTAAGAAAACAATTACTAAAAAAGAACATCAATTTGTGTGTGATTTTGAAAATTCAAAAACAAAAACCATTGAGGTTGAAAAGAATCTTCAAAATATTGCCATATTTAATGAAGCTCAGATTTTTGAAATAGTTGAAAAATTAGACAGGATTTTTACTTACACCGGAAAATTTTCTGACATTGAATTTACTTACGCACACAATCAATTATTTTTACTGCAAGCAAGACCCATTACAAACCTGAATAATACTCCCGACACAACTGCCGAAAGAATTGTTTGGGACAATAGCAATATTATTGAATCTTATCCCAATTGTACTTTACCTTTAACATTTTCCTTTATAATCGATGTGTATGAAAAGGCTTATAAACAATTGCTTGCACTTTTTGGTGTTCGAAAATCGACCATAGAGCAAAACGCACGAGTGTTTTCCAATATGTTGGGTTTACTAAATGGCAGGGTTTATTATAATTTAAAGAGCTGGTATTATGTACTTTCAATGCTTCCTGGTTACAAAACCAATGCAAGTTTTATGGAAAAAATGATGGGTGTAAAGGAGAAATTTGAATTAGACAATCTACCCAAGAAAACTTCAATGGGCGATAAGATTGACATTGTGCGAATGATTTTTAAATTATTTAAGAATTTGAATTCTCTCAATAAGCAAAAAAAATCATTTGTAGAGTTGTTTGAAAAAGAATATGCTCATTTTCTCAAAAATAAAATCAACGCATTGAGCATCATTGAATTGATGCTGTATTATGAAAGCATTGAAACGGGGCTACTTTCAAAATGGAAAGCCCCCTTGGTGAATGATTTTTTTGCCATGATTTTTTTCGGAGTTTTGCAAAAATTGACAAAGAAGTATCTACCCGAAAAGAATGGTTTACACAATGATTTGCTCACTTCATCTAAAAATATCATATCGGTAAAACCCGCTATTTTATTGCAGGAAATAATTCAATGCATACGTTCTGACGAAACGTTCCTACTGCTTTTTGAAAAAGAGAATTTGCCTAAAATGGAAGAAAATCTTCGCAAAGAAACATTCCTTGAATTGGATATCAGGATTAGGGAGTACTTGTATCATTTCGGGAACAGATGCACGGGGGAATTGAAGCTAGAAACCGAAACATATCAAACAAATCCATCAAGGTTTTACGAATTCATTCACGATGTTTTATCCAATTCACAAAGCAAAAATTCACCTATAAAAATTGAACTAAATTTGCGAAGCGAGTCAGAAAAAATTGTTCAAAAAGCATTTAGAGGTCGAATTTTTAAACGATTCATATTTAATTATGTACTCAAGACAGCCAGAACCCTGGTTGCTGATAGGGAGAACCTGCGTTTATACCGCACACAGGCTTTTTCTATGGCACGAAAAATTTTTACAGAAATAGGGAAAAGGCTATTTTCTGAAAATCTCTTGGATCATCCCAGAGATGTTTTTTATTTGAAAAAGGATGAAATTTTTTCTTTTGTAAGGGGAACAAACCCGGATATAAACTTGAAATATTTAGTGGATGAAAGAAAAGTTCAATATGAAATATTTAATAGAACGAACACCCTTTCAGACAGAGTTACTTCTTATGGAATTGCTGCTAAATTTCTGGTGAATAACCATCATGATTCTGTTCTTGAGGGCGATTTAAAAGGAATTGCCTGTAGCAAAGGAATTGTTCGGAAAAAAGTCGTTGTCGTTCATGATCCGGAAAAAATTGTTAGCTTAAATGGCGATATTTTGGTTACCAGCACAACCGATCCGGGTTGGATAAATCTGTTTGCAACGACCTCTGGAATTTTAGTCGAAAGAGGCAGTTTGCTAAGCCATTCTGCTATTGTATCGAGGGAAATGGGGATTCCTTGCATTGTTGGTATAAATCATTTGGTTGAATCATTAAAAACAGGTGATCTGGTGGAGATGGATGGATCAACTGGGCTGATTAAAATTATTGATAAACAAATAATTAAATAGGTTATGGCAAGCCTAAAAGATAAAGTCGATTTTAATTTTGTGCGGTATTCAAATTGTTGGGAAGATCCGGAAATATTGTTGGAAGGATTAAAAGTAAAACCAGGTGATCGGGTTTTTTCTATAGCATCGGCTGGCGACAATAGTTTTTCTCTTCTTACTAAAAATCCCGAAATTGTTATAGCCAGTGATATTAATAAGGCACAGTTATATCTGATAGAATTGAAAAAAGTTGCCATCATGCATTTAGAATACCCAGATGTATTAGAATTTCTGGGCTTTAGACATTCAACAAAGAGGTTAGATGTTTTCAAATTACTTAGTCCTTTTTTGTCAGAAAAATGCAGGATTCATTGGAATAAAAATTTACATTTTATTAAAAAGGGAGTTATCTTTTGTGGTAAGTTCGAAAGATATTTCAAGGTTTTTCGGAAATTTATTTTGCCTTTCATCGCAGGGAAGAGAAAAGTTCTTGCTTTTTTTCAGTTGAAAAGTGAAACCGAACAGATTAGTTTTTATTATTCTAAATGGAATAGTTTTAGATGGAGATTATTATTTAAGCTATTTTTCAACAAACAAATTTTGGGCAGATTTGGCCGTGACCCTCATTTTTTTGATGAAGTAAAAGAAAATGTTGGTAAATATATTTTTGCAAAAGCCGAAAAACATTTGGTTAATCCTATTGCGTTATCAAGCGAGTTTCTTCGTTTTATTATGATGGGAAACTATAATAATTTGTTGCCCCACTACATGCGGCATGAAAATTTTATCAAGATCAAAGAAAATATAAACAGATTGATTTTTATCGAAAACTTTGCGGATAAAACAATTCTTGAATTTGAAAAATTTGATTGTTTGAACCTTTCTGATATATTTGAGTATATGGATGATAATTCATTCAGGGCGGTTGTGGACAATATAAGCAAAGGCTGCAATCCCGGTGCACGATTTGCTTATTGGAATTTAATGGTAAACAGAAAATTATCAGACATTCGTCCTGAAAAGTTTACTCATAATTTGGACTTATCTAAAGAATTGACATTGAAAGACAAAGGCTTTTTTTATAATCGTTTTATTATTGATGTTTTTCATCAAGGAGATGTTAAGAAGCCTTAAAAAACCGAACTAAATTGTTACATAATCGTATTAGTAATTAAAATCAAAACGTCATGCAAGAAGTAATTTACACAATAATTATAGCATTTAGTATCTTGTGCGTTTTCACTTTTTCTGAAATGATGTCACGTATTTGGAAAATAAAAGTGGAGATTACACGAAAATTTGTACATATAACCAGTGGACTAATAACTTTAAGTTTCCCGATGTTAATCCATGATCATTTCTATGTTTTGATTTTGTGTACTCTTTTTGTATTATTATTAATTATATCGAAAAAATTTGATTATTTGAGGTCTGTTCACAAAGTAACACGAAATACGCACGGAAGTTATTTGTTTCCATTAAGTGTATATATTTGTTTCCTCATTTATAAGTACTATGATCAGCAGGTTTTTTTCTTTCTGCCCGTATTTATTTTATCCATTAGCGACCCGATTGCTGCATTTAGTGGAATATATTGGAAGAAACTACAAGTGAGGCAAAATAAACTTAAAGTAATTGGCAACCAAAAAACCTTTGCTGGTACTTTAATGTTCTTTGTTTCAGCATTTCTGGCATGTGTTGTTATGTTATCTTTTCAGTACAAGATAACATCCACGGAATTGGTAATAATTTCCTTATCAATTGGTATTATAAGTTCTTATATAGAATCAGTTAGTCATGGTGGTTGGGATAATTTAAATATACCATTGAGCGTTGCAGCCGTGCTTATTTTATTGAAGGAGTACTTGTTGAATTTTGGTTCATAAATACTTTGTGCGAATTATCATTTCGCACAAAGTAAATTACAAATAATGCATTAAATGAGAGTCATATTATTCTTCTTACATTCTTCTAACATATCCGATGGCCAAACACTTGCCTGAATTTCGCCAATATGAGCTTTTCTTAAGAAATACATGCATATACGCGATTGTCCCATACCACCACCAATAGACAAGGGAAATTCTCCTGCAAGCAGTCGTTTGTGCCAGTATAGTTCCTTTCTTTCGCTACAATTTCTGATGGCAAGTTGCTTCACCAGAGCATCTTTATCAACTCTGATTCCCATAGATGAAACCTCAAAAGCGCATTTTAGAATGGGATTCCATAGAACAATATCACCATTAAGACCTTTATAGTTTTTAATGGTTTCGGTTGTCCAATCATCATAATCTGGCGCTCTGCCATCGTGGATAGCGCCATTGGGCAATTCGCCGCCAATTCCTATGATAAATATTGCACCAAATTTTTCTGCAGCTTTTGTTTCACGCTCCTTTATCGAAAGATTGGGATACATTTCTAAAAGTTCTTCTGTATGAATGAAGGTTATATTTTCAGGTAAAATGGGTTTAATCATGGAATAGGCCTCATATACATGATATTCAGTGCGTTTGAATACTTCATATAGTTTCGTAACGATCCATTTTAAATATTCCAAACTTCTTTCTTCTTTTACAATGACTCGCTCCCAATCCCATTGATCTACGTATATAGAATGCAGGTTATCAAGAATTTCGTCTGGACGAAGGGCATTCATATCGGTATAAATTCCATATCCGTGAGGAATTTGCAAGTCGGCCAAAGCCATTCTTTTCCATTTCGCTAATGACTGAACGACCTCAGCCACCTGTCCCATATCTTTGACTTCAAACGAAACCGGTTTTTCTACGCCGTTTAAATCATCGTTGATTCCTGTGCCTCGAAGCACAAAAAGTGGTGCGGTTACTCTTTTTAATCGCATTTCTGCCGCTAAATTAGCTTCAAAGAAGTCCTTCACAATTTTAATAGCCCTTTCTGTTTCAGAAAGACTAATCATCGGATTATAGCCTTGTGGAATAATTAAATTTTTCATAATATACAATTTCCCTTGTTGTTGAGTAAATGAACTTATTTTCAGAAATTAGAATAGAATCTAAAATCTGTAAAAAAACTGTCCTAAAAAAGATATTAAAAACTCAAGTTCCAAATTATTATGAATTTAAATTTTTTTTCTCTATTTATCAGAATATTACGATTGTTAAATAAAAAATTTTCAGTCAACATTTTTTCCTATATTTGCATAGAATTGTTTTAATATTTAAGTAGAAAATCTATTTTTGCATCAAATTGTAATCTTTACTTAACATAAATCATTAAATAACAATAATGTGGAAAAAAGAGGTCAAAAACAAAATAATATTTTTTAGTAAATGGATTATTTTAATTTTTGTTATTTTTAGTATTTTATTTAAAATTGTTGATTTTAATTTTGCAAACGCTTATCGTTTTGATCATATTTTTAATGAAAAACATAATTATTTTTTCTTATTCCTAAGTCTTTTAGGACTTGTATTAAATATTTCATTGGAAGCACTAAAATGGAGAACGTTAATATCTACTCTGGAATCTATAAAATTTGTTCATTCTTTAAAAGCAATTTTGGTAGCTATGTCTGCGGGTCTGATTACACCAGCAAGATTAGGCGAAATTCCTGCAAGAGTGGTATTTCTCCAGCATGAAAACCGTATATCTGGACTTTCGCCAACAATTTCAGGAAGTTTTGCTCAATTCTTTGTTACCGTTTTCATCGGATTGTTGAGTTTGGCTAACCTTATTTTTCAAAAGGCGCTTATACAAAATGATTGGAAATGGCTCTTCATCATAACTTCTATTTTATTTTTTATTTCAAGTTTGGCTCTGATATTTATGTCCCGAAATTTGGGTAAGTGTTTGAATATAAAACTATACAGTCATTGGAAGAGAATTGCGGATGCTTTTCAAAATATTCCTTTGAAAACCAATATTATTTCATTTCTCCTGTCCTTCCTTCGATTATGTGTGTATAATGCCCAATTTTATTTTCTGCTATTGTTTTGGGGATGTGAAATTTCTATAATTGACAGTTTTACGGCTACTTTCAGTATTTTTTTATTTTTGTCTGTAATTCCTTCCTTTATTCTTGCGGATTTAGGAATCAGGGGAATTGTATCTCTTTTCTTTTTAGGTTTGTTTACACAAAATCAATTAGCAATTATATTTGCTACATTTTCGCTTTGGGCCTTAAATATTGCAATTCCTACGCTAATAGGAAGTATATTTCTGTTTCAAATAAAGTTGGGGCAAAAAACGCACAATCTATAAATATTTACTATTCCAAAGTTCCTCTATACCCTTTGCAAGTTCAATGTCATACATAGTTACTTTATTTCCTGCATCAAAAGTCGTGATTCGAAACTCTACATTTAATTCCCTATTATTGATTAAAGGATGATGCCTTAATTTTTGTGCTATTTTTGAAACATCAAAGGTAAAGTCCATGGCTGCCTCAAATGTATGCAGTTGAAAAGTTTTTTCCAAGGCATTATTTTTAATTTTCCAGTTGGGAAGAGAATCCATATACTTTGTGATTTCTTCGACCGTGAGTGGGGTTAGATTCATAAGATGTGATTATAACTGAATACTAAAATACAAGTTAGGGCAAATCCCTAAACCATAAATTTCAACAGGTTCATAATAATATTTATAAAATTTTACCACAGTATTTTTATGGTTATAAACATTGAAAATATTTATACCGGCTTTGCATTGGGCTTTGTGTATTTTGAAAAGGTAAGCGACTCCCACATCCATTCTATGGTATTGAGGCAATCGCTCCGAAAACATGCGGTAGCTTTTCCTTAACTGAGGGTTGCTAAGTGTTTCGAGATTGTAATTATCATAAGGTTTACCTGAGCCCCAGAGCAAAGCTGATGTAAAAATAAAGTTTTTATATGTGTAATTATTGTAAAATTTAATTTCGTGCGTTTGATCATCGTAATATGGAAATTTTTCCCCATGATTCAGGTTTGTCGCATGGCTCATAGCCTTTGACAAAGTATATGCGATCCAAAAAGTATAATCACCGGCATCCTTTTTAAGTAGTAAATCCAAACCATGAATGGTTGTATTTAACTTCATAGCTGAATCAAAGAATAGAACAATTTGATTATTCAATTTTTTCCGGTAAACTTCTACGTCAAAACTATAAGAATGGTTTATTTTCCAATTCAAGCCAAAGGCGCTTTGCCTTGAATCAAGAACCGGAATTCTAAGGCTATCTGAAATCATCCACACATCCCTGAAAACAAAATCGACCACCGGAATTTTATTTACAAATTGATGGCTTCGATCATAAGAACATTTAAACAAAAGACGAGGATATAGCTCATAAGACAATGAAAATCTTGGTTCAGGAAAAAGCCCTTTCGCCCCAGAATAAGCATTCGCTCTCAGGCCCAACCTAAACTGTTTAATTTTGTTTTTAGAAAACCGATATTGCAAATATGTAGCCAGAAAGGAAGCAGAATTTTTGGTATTTTTTAATGTGTCTATTGTACTAAAGAATAGATACTTTTTTGTTCTGATCGTGCTATAGAAAGTTTCAAAAGAATTTAAGTTCAGACCAAAGTCAATATAATGATTTTCACTATATTTGTATTCTGTATTCCATTGCATGGAAAAATCTGTCAGGCTGTTATTAACCTCTGTTTTATTGCTCACAGGCGGGTCAAAAATCATCCAGTTTCTTGACGAATCTTTGTTGCTAAAAACGCTTTGAGAACGAGATAAACCCGTTGATATATTTGTGCTGAAATTATTAGTCCATTCTCGTGCCCAGCGAATTCCTACCCCAATGCTTCCCCAACTTGATTCTTGAAGTAAGAAGGAATCTGTCATGTTTTTAAAATACTTGAATTTATCATTGCCACTAAAAATACTCAAGGACAGAACATCTTTAGAACTTGGCGTCCATGTGCATTTTGTGTAGAAATCCGAAAATTTATAAGTAGGAACAATGGAATCATCATTGGCAAAAGACAACGCTTTACTTTCCTTGTAAGTGTCACCAATAAAGGATCTCAAATAATTCAATAATTTGTTAAAAAAGAAGGTCTGATAAACCTCAGAATAGGAACGTCTGTAGGAAGCAATAATGGATGCCTTTTTTGTAATCGGACTTTCAGCCAAAATATTGAAACTGAGTAAGTCTATTTGTGCGGTAAGTGATGGTTTTGTTTTGTTTCCGGTTTTACCTGTAAGTTCCACCAGACCGCCGACTCGTCCCCCATAGCGAGCATCTATTCCCGCTTTGTTTACTTGTATATCTTTAATTGTTAATTGATTGATTGAACTAAACATCCCTAACATGTGGTCATTCTGGTATAATGAAAATCCATCTAAAAGGATCAAGTTTTTATCTGGCTTTGTTTTTCTGATATTAAGCCCTGATGTGAGTTCTATTGCGCCATCAATGCCTGGTAAAAGTTGCAAAGGAACTGTTATATCCGAATTCACCAACATCGGGACTTCTTCAAAAAGGAATGAATTAAATCGCACATTACCTGAAACATATTGATCACCAATAAGCTGTCTCATAACTAATATTTTATTGGCTGATGCTTGTAACACAGGTTGAATCAGTAAAAGTTCCATCCTTCCGAATTCGTTTATAGTAGGTTTTACTTTTATTGTTTTGGGTTCATATCCAATAAGTTGAACACTTACTAACAGGGAGTCTGTATTATAAGTGAGGACAGAAAATTTTCCATCCGAATTCGATTTTGATTGATCCGAAACATCAGAAACAATTCGAACATAAGGCAGAGGTTCTTTTGTTTTAGCGTCTTTAATTACACCACTCACATTATAAGCAGGTTTGTTTGTTTTTTTGGGGGGTAATACTCCTTTCTTAATTAAATATACTTGATTAAGTTTCTGGTAGGTTAAGCCTGAATTTTCAAGTATTTCGAAAAGTGCATCATCCATATTTGCCGCTTTGATTCGTTTGTTTATTTTTAAATTGTCTGTTAAAGAATTGTCGAAGGCAAATTTTATCTTATACTTGTTTGAAAAATCGTTTAAAACTATAGTGAGACTTGTATTTTGAATATTTTGGTGGATAGATTGACTGATGCAAGGGGTCGAAAATAGCCACATTGCAAAAAGCAAAGGAATATGCAAATATAGATTGAATCTTCGCTTCATATTTTGGAGGTTAAAAAAATTTACTCAAGAATTTTGACTGTATCTCCCTGTACAGAATACTTCAATCCCATTGGAATGCAAACAATTTCAAGTGTTTCCTGAAGATTGCTTTTTCGAAAATAGCCTGTATAGAAGCGTTTGTTTTTAGATTGATACTCAATTTTCTTGCCATATTGTCGTTCTATTTCGTCAAAAACATTTTCGAGCAATTCTGCATTATAATTGAATTCTCCTTTTATCCATCTTGGTGAAGCGATTGTATCTGTTTTCGTTGACTTCAAAAAAGAATCAGTTTTTTCATTGGAAATCAACTCTCCTTTTGAAAGTAGTTCTGAGGAGCCATTGGCAAATGTAACTTTGACATTGCCTGAAAAACACTCTACCTTAAAAATTGAATCTCTGTAAAATACATTGAATTCTGTTCCTAAAACCAGAATTGAATTATTTCCGCACTCAACGATGTACTCTGGGCCTTGAGTTACTGTAAAAAACGCTTCACCTAGGAGGATTACTTTTCTTTTTTGTTCAGAAAATTCAACAAGTTCAATCTTGGAGGTATTGTTTAAAACTACCTGAGATTTATCAGGCAAGTCGATATTTTTCAAAGTATTTGTAGATGCAATGATGGTGCTGCTACTTTTTGTGGGATAGAAAAACCAAATAGAAAAGAAAATCAAAATACTTGCCGCAACAGCCATAGATATAATGTAATAATATCTCTTTGAGCTGTTTAAAATTATTTTTTCTTCCTCAATATGATTCGAGATCTCTTCCCATGCCATTTCTTTTGTTTTACAAAATGGTGGCGTAAACTTTGGTATTTTCTCCAACAATTCCAGATCATCGGAACTAAATTTCATTGTATCTTCTTTCATGAAAGATCTGTTTTTTTCTTTCAAATAAATTATAGGTTATATTTTATATTTTATGTATTTCTTCAAAAAGTCTAATGCTTCATGCATTCTCTTTTCTATTGCTTTTACGCTTAAATTTAGCCTTTCCGCAATTTCAGAATATGTGAGGTCTTCCATTCTGCTCATTAAAAAAACGAGTCTGCATTTTTCCGGCATTTGAGCCAAAACGCTTTGTATTTTCCGGTCAAACTCTTCTTTTTCCATAATAAAATCGGGCGTTTCCGGTTTTGATTTATCTTCAAATTTTGCAACAAAATTGTAGCGAACTTTTTGATGCTTAAAATGATTCTTGCATAGGTTTTCTGCAATTTTGTAAAGAAGTGATTTGACGGTTTCAATCTTTACTTTATCACGTACTTCCCAGCATTTAATGAAAACATCCTGAACAATATCATCAGCTAATTCAGCATCGCCCAATTTATAATATACAAAATTTCTGACACTATTGAAGTAGTTGTCAAATATTTGTTTGAAGCTTTCCTTGTCTATATTTTTGCTTGTGATTTGCAAGTTTATATTTTTTTATTCTATAGTTCAAATTTGAAACGGGAAATTGTGCATATTTACAAGCCTAAAACTTCCTTTCCCTGGATTAATACTATATCTCTTGGTATTCCTGCTTCTGCAATTTTATCTAAACTAATTTTGAGTTCTGCTGGTATATTGGCTTTTTCTTTTATCCAGCCTGATGCCATTGCATAGTTCCCATCTCCTTGCAATTCAAGAATTTTCTTAGTAAAACTCATGATCGAAGTTTTCATTTTATCTATATCAATTTTATAGCTTCCATCTGTTTGTTTGGAAAAGGCATTTTCTTTTTTAAAATGATCAAAAATAAGCATGTTGGCTTTTCCGTGCGAACTTGCAACTCCAAAGCGCACAGACCTGAAAATTCCGGCTACATAGGTAATGTAATTTGCGTCTAAATCTTCTTTTGTGAATTCGCCTGCTTCCATTAATTTTGTAACCAAATACAAGCCCATGATGTCTGCTTTAGCTTCTTCAATTGCTGAATTGTTTTCTTTCAAGGCATCCTGCACAGTTCCTTTGCCGTTGAGTGTATTTTTGATTCCCAATCCATGCGCCACTTCGTGAAACATTACATTCTGAAAAAATGCATCAAATTTGACAAATTTTTGTTGGTCTGCATTGATAACGAGCTTGGAAATCGGTAACAAAATGTTATCGAATTTCGCTTTCATTGTATTTTTTAATTGAAGTCGGCGGCTTCCTTTTAGTGCTTGAACTTTTTCATCATTGGGTAGATTTATTGCAATAGATTTACTACCGGCGTTTGCATCACCAGCATAATAAACGACCTCATAAGCGCCAAGATCTGAACTACTTCCCGGCTTTTCTGACTTATATTTACTCGCTACAGGAAGATCTTCTTGTAGTTTTGGCAAAAAGGCCGAGTATTTTTCCAACTTCTTTGACCATTCCATGTCTTTGATTAAAACATGCGCCTCAAAAGCTGCTTTCAGTCCTAAGAGTTCATCTTCATAAACTTCAATGGGCCCAACAACCATATCTAAGCGATTGGTTTTCATATCCATCCATGCTAAATCACTTTCATAGTAATCGTTGGTAAGTAGCGCTTTTGAACGGAGCATAAAATATCTTTTAAGGCCTGCATCATCAGCCAATTCAGAGGCTTGTTTCAATAATTCCGATGCTTTGTTCAATGGCTCCCGATAAAAATCTGAGTAGCGAACAACGTTTAATTTATTATTTTCATCCCGCACTAAAATTGTGTAATGGTCATTTTTTGCGTCATTTTTAAGTTCTTCAAATTCCCCTTTCGTCATATCTTTGGGATAGAAATTCACGCCCAGCGGTTTTTCACCGATGCCGGGAATGAATGAGATATTCCCATTAAGCCTTTCCCATGGACCATAGTTTATTTCCACAAATTGTTTAAAGGATTTATCTTGAATTGTGTCCAAAAGAGTGTGCTTGTCGCCGTAAGTTTGCAACCAAAATAGGTCGTCCATAATTTTTGCCACATCCATCAAGATTAATAGCATTTTCTTTTCATTTGATGTAAGCGAACTTATATCTGTCTTTAGTTCAACGGGTACAAATTCTTGTACTTTTTTTTCAATAATTGATAGGGAATCTTTCATTTTCTTTTTGGGTGATTTATTGTTATTACATTGAAAAAACAAAATTCCTGCAATGATCGTTATAAAAATATAAACAATTTTTCCCATGATTTAAAAAGATTTTAAATGAATAGTTTTAAATTTTATTTATTATCCTCTTTGTAGCAAAAAATCTTTAAAATCTATAAATTCTTTTGACAAAGAAATGGATTGCTTCTTTCCTTCCATAAATTTCTTTAGTTTGGACGGAATTTCTATTTCTTTTTGAATAATCGCTTCAACGGTATCTTTAAATTTGGCTGGATGCGCTGTTTCAATGAAAAAACCTTGTTTATCTGTGCCTTTTAAATAATCATCCAAAGCCATATATCCAATTGCGCCATGAGGATCCATTAAATATTCGAATTGTTCATAAACTGTGACAATGGCTTTTCTAACCATTTCATCTGTAAACCTGCAACCAATAATGTCTTCGGCCATTTTTTGTGCGTTGTGTTCATATAAATCCAGCATTCTCACAAAATTGCTTGGATTACCCACATCCATAGCATTGGCAATGGTGGCAACGGATACCTTAGGATCATATTTTCCCGATTGGAGGTATTTGGGCACTATATCGTTTACATTGGTTGCAGCAATAAATTTAGCAACAGGCAATCCCATTCTTTTTGCAAACAAAGCGGCGGTTAGATTTCCGAAATTCCCACTGGGTACGCATATCACCGTATCTTTTGACCTGTCTTTCATCTGACCAAGGCCATAAAAATAGTAAAACGATTGTGGAATTAATCTTGCCAAATTTATTGAATTTGCAGAAGTCAGCGTAAGTTTTCTGTTCAGATCTTTGTCTAAAAATGCTTGTTTTACTAAATGCTGACAGTCATCGAAAGTTCCGGCAATTTCTAGTGCGGTGATGTTATTTCCTAATGTTGTAAATTGGCATTCTTGTATGGGACTAACCAATCCTTTGGGGTATAGCACAGTAACATGAACACCTTCCACACCCAAAAAACCGTTGGCTACGGCACTTCCTGTATCGCCTGAAGTGGCAACCAAAACATGGGTCAAATGATCAGTGTTTTGAGAAAAATATTGCATCATTCTGGCCATGAATCTTGCCCCTACATCTTTGAATGCCAAGGTGGGGCCATGAAAAAGCTCCAAAGTGCTGAGGTTTTCTTTTATGCGAACCAAGGGAACAGGGAAATTCAATGATTCGAATACAATTGTTTCTAAATCAGATGTATTTATGTCATCATCGAAAAAAGCTTTACTTACTTCAAATCCGATTTCGGGCAAAGACATATCTTTAATTTGAGAAAAAAAATCTGGTGGAAAAACAGGTATTTTTTCTGGCATATAAAGTCCATTATCAGAAGCCAAACTGTTCAGAACAGCTTCCCGAAGGCTAACCTTCAAATTTTTATTATTTGTACTATAAAAAAGCATTTTATTTTTAGGTTTTGGCGTTAATCGATAACTTTCACGCCGGTTTTGTTAATTTTAGATGTATAAACATTACTTTCGATACCAATTCCAGTAAAAACACTTTTCATTGCATCACCGATTTTCAAAGCTTGATCATTCGATTTGCTTAATGCGAACATGGAAGGACCTGAACCGGAAATACTGCAACCCAATGCACCCATTTCCAATGCAATATTTTTAACTTTATAGAATTCTGGTATCAAAAGTGAGCGAATCGGTTCAACAATAATATCGGTTAGTGAATTACCGATTAATTCGTAATTACTTGTAAATAAACCTGTTATAAGGCCAGCTACATTACCCCATTGAATAATGGCATCTTTGAGTGGAATCATTTTTTTAATAATCATCCGGCTATCTTTTGTTTTTACTTCAATATCGGGATGAACCACAGTACAATACAATTCATCGGGGCTTGGAATTGAATATATATCCAGCGGTGTGTAGCTACGCACTAAAGTAAAACCACCTAATAGTGCAGGGGCAACATTGTCTGCATGAGCTGCTCCACTTGCAATTCGTTCTCCTTCCATCGCAAAGCGAACCAGTTCTTTGCGGGTAAAAGGTTTGTTCAACAATTCATTTAACCCAAAAATTCCTGCGACAGAACTTGCTGCGCTTGATCCAATTCCGCTTCCCGGATGAATCTTTGTATGGAAAATAACATCGCAACCCTGATTTGATTGAAGTGCATCTAACATTGCTTTAATTGCTACGGTAGTAACGTTCCTTTCAGGTTCCATGGGTAGATCTACATTTGTGCAATTTTCGATCTGAAGGATTTTCTTGTCATTCAGTTTTACTTCTACAACATCGCCTGGTTCGTGGAGCGCTAATCCCAAAACATCGAATCCACACCCAACATTAGCAATGGTTGCCGGAGCAAAAACTTTTACCTTATTCATTTTTTAAATTCTTATTAAAATTAAATTGTGCGAAGATAATTACCTGAACGTGAACCTTCTTCGCACTATCTTATATATTTATATATTCGCAATTCTTATTATATCGGCAAAAACTCCGGTAGCAGTAACATCTGCTCCTGCTCCTGCACCTTTGATTATCATCGGTTGGTCTTTGTATCGTTCGGTGGTAATAAGCACTATGTTGTCACTACCCTGTAAATTATACAAAGGATGATTTTGTTCTACTTCCTGCAACGAAATCGATGCTGAACCTTCCTGCATTTGGGCTACAAAACGCCATTTTTTACCCTGATCCTCCAAAGCTTTCCGTTTTGATTCAAATTCTGCATCGTATTTAGGAATTAAGCTCCAAAATTCTTCTAGTGATTTTGTGGCTTGGCATTCTTCTGGTAAAAAAGAGTGTATTTCAATATCTTCTTTTTCAATTACATAACCAGATTCTCTGCATAAAATTAAAAGTTTTCTCAAAACATCCAAGCCACTTAAATCGATTCGGGGATCTGGTTCTGAATATCCTTTTTCTTGTGCCATTTTGATGGCTTTGCTCATAGTAATTTCGGGACTAAGAACGTTGAAAATAAAATTCAAAGTACCCGATAAAACAGCTTGCAATTTGATGATTTTATCACCACTTTTTACCAAATCACTGATTGTTCTGAGAATAGGTAATCCTGCGCCCACATTGGTTTCATAAAGAAATTTAACATTCCTGAGTTTGGCAGAATTTATTAATCTTTCATATAATTGATATTCAGATGAACAGGCAATTTTGTTTGCAGAAACAATGGAAATAAACATATCAAGAACTTCTGGATATAAATCAGTCGTTTCTTGAGAAGCCGTGCAATCAATGAAAATACTGTTTCTTAGGTTCAGTTCTTTTATGCATGCAACAAATTGTCGTAAATTTGCGCTTTCGCCTTCTTCCAGTAAGGCTTTGTAAGCACCAAGATCAATTCCATCTTCGTTGAAAATCATTTTGCGTGAATTTGAAATTCCGGAAACATTGATCTTCAATCTGTGAGTTTTCAAAAGTTTTTCTTGTTGGGCATGAATTTGTGATATTAATTTTCCACCTACCGTTCCGATTCCTGCCATATACAAATGAACTTCATGATAATCAGATAGAAAGAATGCCTCATGAATTACATTCAAGGCTTTCTTTAAACCAATTTTATTGACAACTATGGATATATTTAATTCAGAGGATCCTTGCGCAATGGCAACAATGTTGATACCATTCCTGCCTAATGAATTAAATAAATTGGCCGAAATACCGGGAGTTTTGCGCATATTTTCACCCACAATGGCAATAATGGAAAGACCCAGCTCTATCTCGATACTTATACTTTTGTAAAAATTGAGTTCTGTTGTGAATTCCTCTTCCATGGATGCTTTTGCTTTTTGTGCATCTGCTGGATTCACAGCAAAAGTAATTGTGTATTCTGACGAGGCTTGAGAAATCAGAATGATGTTCACATTTGCTGCCGCCAGAGATCGGAAAAGTCGCATAGATATTCCTGTCACACCCACCAATCCCGAACCTTGTATGGTGATTAGCGTGATATCATCGATAGAGGAAATTCCTGTGATTTGTCGAACAGGTATTGCGTTTTTATTTGCCGTGATTAATGTACCAACATTTTCAGGCGAGAATGTATTTTTTATTTCGATCGGAATATTCTTATGATAAACCGGCTCTATAGTGGGGGTGTAAATAACTTTTGCCCCAAAATGCGAAAGCTCCATTGCCTCAGCATAAGTCATGTGATGAATAGGGTAGGCTTTGGTTACTTTTCTGGGGTCGGCATTCATAAAGCCGCTTACATCTGTCCATATTTCAAGTTTATCGGCATCCAAAGCAGCGGCTAAGATGGAAGCTGTAAAATCAGAACCTCCTCTGCCGAGGGTTGTCGTTTCTCCCGCTTCATTGCTTGCAATAAAACCAGGGACTACTGCTATTTGCTCAAGATTTTTTAATTTCTTTTGAACCAGATCATTGGTCAACTCATAAATGATCGAAGCTTTTCCGTAATTGCTATTGGTTTTGATGATTTGACGCGAATCTACGAAAATCGCATTTTCAATTGTTTTTGAAATAATGTAGGCAGAAAGTCTTTCTCCAAAACTCAGAATATAATCCAAGGTCTTGGGTGTGAAATCCTTTACCAGATAAACACCATACAAATAATCTTCGAGTTCATTCAAAAGAAATTTTACTTGTGCAAGAATACTACTGGTTTCGCGGGTTCGGATGAGTTGATTGACGGTTTCAAGATGCCTGTTTTCAAGGTTCTGTAAATCAATTTTGTAATTGTCATCTCCTTTACTGGCCAATCTGCAAGTATTTATTATACTATCAGTTACTCCTCCAAAGGCTGAGACAACAACAATCCGGTTTTCTTTGTCCCCTTCCACAATTGCTTTTACTTTCAAAATGTTTTCGGGGGTTTGAACCGAAGTTCCGCCAAATTTTAATACTCTCATCGGATAATTATTTTAGAAAACAGTTATGAACAAATGACTTTTAATGAGTGTTTTGATATATGCGTTTTAATTTCTCATAATTTGTGTCTAATTGATTAAAAATTAATTAATTGAAAAAATTAAAACATATAAAACCATTCATTTCATTTGGGTCACTTAATAATAATTAGACTTGCAAATATGCAAAATGCATAATGAAAATAAAAAAAAAACTTAATTTGTGAAGGATTTCATTGCATAATTCTTTCGAAAATCATTAAACCTTATAGCCATGAAAAAAATTATTTTTTCTACAATTATTGCCTTATTAACAGCAAGTTCCTTCGCCCAGAATCTGTCTGCCAGAATCCTAAGATCGGGCTGTTTTGACTGTTTTCAGGATGGTTTAAAAATGAATGATAGCACCCCAATTTATTGTGAGGCTTCGGCTTGTTTGAGCTATCAAAAACAAATTTTTATAGCTTCCGACAAGGCAATTCCGGGAAAATCTTCATTATTTTCATTCAAATTATCAGATTTTAAATCATTTAAAATGAAGTATGTTCAAGATACTTTAATTCAAACCGGTGCAAAGTTTGAGGATATGGCATTAAGCTCCAACAAGGAATTTGTTTTTCTTACAACATCTTTCGATAGGGTTGATATAAACTCAAATAAATTAGATAATTACAACATGCTTTTGTATTGGAAAAACCAGGAAGGTTCACCGATAAATATTCTGGAAAGAACTGAAAATAAAGGAAAGCTATCTTCTTTGAACTTACGAAAAAAAATTCTGGATGCTTTAAAAAGCATTTATCCAAATTCGCCAACAGAATATTTTAAAATTGAAGGAATCTGCATATTACCTGATCAACGATTACTATTAGGAATTAGAGAATTGGGAAAAGATTATGCAAATTTCCAATATAAAGTTCTCATTCTGGAATCCACTTATTTAGTTGAAAGAGATGAAATTAGAATTAATTCTAAATTTAAAAAAGCTTTAGAATTTACGCCCAAAATAAACGAAGAGGTGGACAAATATCTTGGACTTTCTGGTCTGGTGTATGACTCTCAAAATCAGCAGATTTATTTACTTACCAGTTTTGAAAAAAATGAAGGTGATCTTTCAGGAGCATTTTTGTGGAATATTTCATTGACGGATTATGAAAAACAGGGTGTTTTTCAACCCGTAAAGAATGAAATGGGACAGATCATCGAATTTGCCGACAAAGCAGAAGGCTTATGCATGCTGAAAAAAAATACATTATTTGTAATTTGTGATGCTGATCGATATCTTGGTGTAGAAAAGATCGAGGATCCAATTAAGGATTTTCAAAGAAAGCCCAATCAGGCAACTTATTATGTATTGAAAATCAATAAATAATTCAAATAATAGATATAGTAAATTCGCGATGCAACTCGGATCTACTAAGGTATATTCTTGAATTCTTCGTTCTTTTGTTTCGAGACAAAAGGAAAGAGAAAAATAAGTCTAAAATATTAGAAATAATTTAATTAGGAATTAGGAATAATGAATATCGAATGATGAAAAATGAATAGTGATGAATTAAGATCATTCCGAAGAAATACAACAATTATGTTTGCGAATATACTGTGGTAACGGGTTGATATTTATACATAGCTTCAGGTGTTCCATATTATTATGTTGTGGTGAATTTCTTTTGTTATTTCTGGTTGTTTGGCAAACAAAAAAAGTATAATTTGCAAACAAAATTTTTATCTTTGCCGTTCAAAATATAAATAATGAACACGGAGGAAATCGATTTATTCAATCGTTTGAAACAAGGTGATGAGAAAGCATTTGAGCAGATATTTCAAAAGTTTTTTCGTCCACTTTGTTATTATGCAAATCAAGTACTTAAAGACCAAGAAGCTGCCCAGGAAATTGTTCAGGATTTGATGGCTGCCCTTTGGGAAAAATGTAACAGGATTGAATTAAATATTTCTCTAAAAGCCTATTTGTATAGGTCTGTTCATAACACTTGTTTGAATTATATCAAACATTTGAAAATCAGAAATAAATATCAGAAACACGTTAAAAACCGTTTTCATAGCTCAAAATCAGAATTCACCACCTTAATAGCAGAATCTGAACTCGAAGACCAATTATCCAAAGCCCTTGAAAAAATGCCGGAAAAATTCAGTAATGTCTTTTGTATGAACCGTTTTGAAAGTTTGAAGTATCAAGAAATTGCGGACAAGCTTGGGATTTCGATAAAAACGGTAGAATCCTATATGGGGCATGCACTCAAATTTTTACGTATGAGCTTAAAAGATTTTATAAAGAAATAATTAATTATTTGATTATGAGTGTTAAGCAAAGCTTTCAAGAAATTGGATCAAAAAAAAGTATAAAAAGTTAGGAGGATGTTAATGAACCTTGTCTTATTAATAGGTGTTAGTTAATTTAAAGTATGGAAAAGTATTTACAAGAAAATGAGTGGAACTCTATTGCCAAGTTTTTGGCAAAGGAAACTGATATAGAAGAAGAAGGAAAGCTCAAGGTGTGGATAAAAAGCGATCCTCAAAACCAAGAGGAATTTGAAGCGATTAGAAAAACTTGGGAAAAATGCAAAGATGTAGAAAGGAAAATTGATTTAGATGAAAATTTTGCAAAAATAAAGGAAAAAATAGCTCAAAAACAGCAATCTCCGTATCTTTCTCTTCATGAACCTAAAGGATTAAGAATCCATCGAAATACGATGATTCGAATTGCTGCTGCCGTGGTGCTTTTACTTGGAATTTGGTTTTTGCTTCGTCAACATTCTTCAGATGAAAAGTTATTATCATTTTCAACTGATGAACAGAAAAGTGTTTTCAATTTGCCTGATGGATCTACGGTGCATTTGAATAAATTCTCGAAAATCGAGTATCCGCCAGTTTTTGGAAATAAAAATAGAAATGTAAAACTCTCCGGTGAAGCATGGTTTGAAGTAAAGGCAGATAAAAACTCCCCCTTTATGATTGAAGCATCACAGGGTAAAATTCAGGTATTGGGGACTTCTTTTGAAGTAATGGCTTATCCTGATTCATCTAATATACAGGTAGTTGTGGCAAGTGGCTTGGTTGAGCTTAAGAACATTCTGGAGCAAATTGTTTTGTTGGATCCCGGAATGCGAGGGACTATTGATAAAAAAAATAATTCTATAAATAAAAGTGTTAATAAGGATTTGAATTATTTGTTTTGGCGAACAGGAAAACTTGTTTTTAAAGATACTCCGCTAAGTGAGGTTGTTGAGGTTCTAAAGAAAAATTATGAGGTGGAAATATCTTTCGGTGATGCAACTATTTCACAGCTTAAACTCACCGCAACTTTTGATAATCAAAGTATTGAGTCTATTATTGAAGTTATTGTCAATATCTTTAGTCTGAAATCGAAAAATTCTGGAAATGTGATAGAATTGTGGAAGTAATGAGCTACAGAAATTAGAAACTAAGCTTTTTTGTAAAAGCTTAGTTTTCTTTTTATTCGTTCCATTAAAAAATAGTTAAGAATTCCTGTCATTTTTCATTCTAATATTATATTTTTGTTAGGACGATTTGCTTTCAGTGGGAGAGCGGCAAGAAATCCTTAAAACAAAGAGTTCCATGCAATTGATTTCTAAATTTTGGATATTTTCGGCATTTACGTTTATTTACTTTCTGCCTCAAATTGAAGCACAAAATGCTTTGTTTGAAACACGTGTGACTGCTGATTTTTCGGAAATGAAAATTAGTTCAATTCTCGATTCATTGTCGGGTAAATTTCAAATTAATTTTGCCTACAACTCCGAAACTGTTCCTGCGCATAAGGTCGTTTCATTAAAAGTAAAAAATCTCAAACTTATTTTTGTGCTCGAAAAGCTTTTAGGTATCAAAGTTTATAATTATAAAGTAATTGAAAAACAGATAATTATAACAAAAGCGAACAAAGAAAGAAAAGTTGAAACTATTCAAATTCTGCATGTCGATCAGCCCAAGATTATTCAGGGAGTTATCATCGATAAGCTAAGTAAAGATCCTTTGTCATTTGCAAGCGTTTGCGTTTTTCAGAAAGCCAATGGAACAATTTCAAACAGTGTTGGGAAATTTATATTGAAACTTCCAATCAATTCTACTGATAGTCTAATCGATGTATCCTATTTGGGATACGTACCTGAGCGTGTTACCGTACCATTGGATACTGCAACCTTGGTCATTCAATTGACAAGGTCTTCTGAAATAATTAAAGAAGTTATTATCAAACATGAAGACGGATTGCCTTACATTAAAAAGGCGATAGAAAGCAAAGTATCCAATTATGATAATTATCCTTGCATCATGACGGGTTTTTACAGAGAAAGTACAAAAAAAGATGAAAAGTATATCTCCATCAGTGAAGCAGTAGTAAGTATTTTCAAATCAAGTTATAACAGTATAAGTCCCGATCAGGTAAAAGTTTTTAAAGGACATTCATGCAATGATGACAGCGAAGTATCTCTGGTTAGCTATAAAGTACAAGGTGGATTGTTTTATAATATGCTTCTGGATATTGCAAAAAATCCGCCGACATTTTTATCCGCCGATTTTTTTGAATATTATCATTTTACAATGAAAGGATTAACGGATATTTCAGGCCGCACAAATTTTATTGTTGAATTTGATCAGAAAGATTTGTTGAAATACCCTTTTAATAAAGGTGTTGTATTCATAGATACAATGACTTATGCAATAAGTGGCGCACGCTTTGGAATTAGTCCCAAAGGAATAGCCTATTCATATAATTTGTTGGTTAGAAGAAGCCCTATTCGTTTGAAAGTTAAACCAATAAGCGCCGAATATATGGTCAATTACAGATTCATGAATGGATCTTGGATATTGTCTGGTTTTAAGGGCGAGGTGAAAATAAAGACCAAAGGTCGTCTGATCAATTCGATTTTTACGACTATTTCGGAAATGGTAATCACGGACAAAGATACCACAGAACAAGAAAAATTCAGATTCGATGAAATCGCTAAAGCTACCGATTATTTCGAAGAACAATCGGCAAAATATGATGAATCATTCTGGGGCCCATTCAACATTATAAAACCTGAAGAAAGTCTTGTCGAATCCATCAATCGATTGAATATTTGTAAATCCTTGCTTGAAAGCAAATGCCATCAGAAAAGTGGACAAAACTAATATTGTCTGATGGTCTTTTTTTCCAGAAATCTTTTACAATAAAGGATCGATACCTCGTTGTTTTGCATACTTTACAACCATTTCACACTTTCCTTTTCCATTTAATCTAAGGCGACACTTTGCGCACAAATATTGACCAATAAGGAATTACCTGATTCAAATTATTTCCGTTTTAATTTTTAAAAACATTATTATATATTTATTATTAAGCAATTTAACGAAAGTATTGCTGTATAATAAATTATCACAACATAGTATTTTGCGCTTTTTCTGTTTTTCTGAATGTAAAGAATTCAAAATATAAAAGTGATCACTTCCCAAAACCAAGCAGCATGCAGACAAAAAGATCTTTTATTGCGATGTTAAGATTAAGGTAAAATGAATATAAGGAATTTATTTTATATGCAAGAAATTAAAGCAATAAGCACTTTAAACAAATGTTAAAGCGAATCAAATTTTCAGTAAATGATCATACACTCTTAATCCAATGTTAACCTGGCGCGCAAGTTCGTAGCGTAAGTTTGTGAATAATTTTTAACATAAATTTTTTAAAATGAAAAAAGTATTCTTTATCAAACAAATGAAAGCTGTGCTTCTTGCAATCCTGTGTGTTGCATTTTTGGGCAACAGTTATGGACAATCAACTATGAAAGCCCCCAAGAACATTATCCTCCTCATAGGAGATGGTATGGGCGAAAATGCTGTTCTTGCAACTGATTATTACACAGCAGGTATTGGAGCTGCTCAGGCTTATGAAAATTTTCCTGTATCTGTATTTATGAGTACTTCATCTGCTAGTTTATCTAAAACCAAAACCGCAAACAATTATTCTATTTCTTATGATGCTGATAGTGCTTGGTCAACGTTCAATTTTGTAAAACTTCGTTTTACTGATTCTGCCCCTGCAGCAACATCAATGTCAACAGGAGTGAAAACCTTCAATGGTTCAATCGGAATGGATATGAATCAACAACCTTTGTTCCATATAACGCAACGTGCGGAAGAATTGGGAAAGTCGTGCGGGGTTATTTCTTCTGTCCAATTTTCTCACGCTACACCAGCAGGATTTGTTGCTCACAATATTGATAGAAACAATTATGCAGACATTGCTCGCGAAATGCTTTTAGATTCAAAACTTGAGGTAATTATGGGTTGTGGAAACCCTGATTTTGATGACAATGGAGTGGCTGCCACAAAAGATGCAAAATATGTGGGAGGATCAACTTTTTGGAATGAACTAAAAGCGGGCAATTTAACTTTTACAGATGCTGCCCCAAGCACAAACAAAACAGTACTAGATATTGATAATGACGGACAACCAGATGGTTGGAAATTAATACAAAGCGTTCAGGATTTCAGAACTTTGATGAATGCTCAAATAACGCCAAAAAGAGTTTTAGGCGTGCCCAACGTTTATTCTACATTACAACAGTCTCGCACAGTTGTTAATTCACAATTTGCGTTTTCCGATCCTTTCACTGCAAATCTTCCAAATTTGAAAGAAATGACTAAAGGAGCTATCAATGTTTTGGATAATAATCCCAATGGTTTCTTTTTAATGATTGAAGGAGGTGCTATTGACTGGGCTGCTCATGCAAATCAAGCCGGAAGAGTAATAGAAGAAACGGATGATTTCAACAAGGCTGTTCAGGCTGTTGTTAGCTGGGTTGAAGCAAACAGTAGCTGGGATGAAACATTGGTAATTGTTACTGCCGATCATGAAACAGGTTATATAACCGGTCCTAATACGGATGACAATAATCCTAACACCAACCCAGTTGTAAACAATGGAAAAGAACAAATGCCAGGCATGAAATTTAATAGTGCTGAACACACCAATACATTGGTTCCTTTGTATGCAATGGGAGCAGGAAGTGAAATGTTTAAGACTATGGCTGATGAAGAAGACTTGGTTAGAGGCCGCTTCATTGACAATACCGATATTGCAAATGGTTGCTTTTATTTCTGGCCTGCACAACCATATAAAACAGCTAAAAATGTAATTTTAATGATCAGCGATGGTTGTGGTGAAAACCAATTACTAGCGACAAATTATTATACTGGTAAAACACAAACTTATGAAAATTTCCCTTTCAAAGCTTATATGAGTACATACCCTGCTGCACTCAATATGAATCCAACTTTAGCCAACATGGTAAATGGATATAATTCAAAATCTTATTGGACAGAATATAATTATGCAAAACGTGACGTAACAGACTCTGCTCCAGCAGCTTCTACAATGGCATCTGGTGTAAAAACATACAATGGTTCTATAAATACTGATATTTATGGTCAACCTATGTACACCATTCTTCAAATGGCCGAAAGCATGGATAAATCAACGGGTGTAATAACAACTGTTGAATGGACTCACGCCACACCTGCTGGTTTCATAGCTCACAATTCGAACAGAAATAACTACGATCAAATTGGTCGTGAAATGATTCTTGATTCAGAGCTTGAAGTAATTATGGGTGCAGGAAACCCAGATTTTGACGATAATGGTGTAGCCACATCAACAAAAGAGTACAAATATGTAGGAGGTAGTGATGCATGGACAAATCTGCAAGCCAATAGCACAACTTATGGTGTTGCAAGTCTAAGTGGAAATATGGATGTTCAAGATATTGATAATGACGGAAACAAAGACGCATGGACATTGATTCAGGATAAATCTGCTTTTGAAAACCTTATGACTGGAGTAACGCCAAAAAGAGTTTTGGGTACTGCAAAAGTAAGAACAACAACCCAGCAGTCAAGAACAAGTGGCGATCCTCAATTGGTGAACCAAAATTTAAATACAACCGTTCCTTCCTTGGCTGTTATGACCAAAGGTGCTTTAAATGTTTTGGATAACAACAACAATGGATTTGTTCTTATGATTTAAGGTGGTGCAATAGACTGGGCATGTCATGCAGGCCAAAAGGGAAGAATGATTGATGAGGAAATTGATTTCAACAATGCTGTAGATTCTGTTATTTCATGGATTGAAAAAAACAGCAGTTGGGACGAAACTTTATTGATCGTTACAGGTGACCATGAAACAGGTTATTTAACCGGACCCAATGCAAATGATAATAATCCAAATACGAATCCTGTTGTAAACAATGGCGTTGGAATCATTCCCGGAATGGCTTTCAATAGTACCGACCATACAAATTCTTTGATACCCATTTTTGCCAAAGGTGTGGGAAGCGAAATCATGAATAGTTTTGCCGACCACGAAGATTATATCAGAGGCCGATACATGAACAATTCTGAAGTTGCATTGACGATGATGAATGCAATTAATCAAACAGATCATTTAGCTAATCAAATTATGGTAAGTTCTTTATCTATTGATGAAAACGAAGGAGCAAATGCTTCGGTTGGAACAATCCAAACCAATGATTTTGATATGAATGAAAACTACACTTATACTTTGGTTGATGCTTTTGGAATGAATAGCGATGATAACGCCAAATTCACAATCACAAATGAAACTCTTAAAATTAGCGAAAACTGCGATTTCGAGATGAAAAAAGTTTACAATATCACTGTAAAAGCTGATGATGGTAAAGGAAACAGTCTTACAAATCAATTGATGATTTTGGTAAATGATATCAATGAAGAACCTGTCGATTTGACGATTAACCCTTCATTTGTTAAAGAAGAAGCTGCCATAAACGAAATGGTTGCAGATTTTATGGTTGAAGATCCTGACATGAATGAGGAATTCTCGATGAGTCTTGTATCTGGAAATGGAACAAACGATGCAGATAATTCTATGTTTGAAATTTCGAATAATAGTCTTAAATTAACTTCTGCACTAAGTTACAACGATAAACCGGTTTTACACATCAATGTTAAGGTCGAAGATAATGGTGGAAATGAACTAACAAAAGCTTTTGCAATTCCTGTAATCAAAGCTGGTTTATTGAATATTGAAGAATTGGAAAAAGCCGGATACGTAGTTTATCCAAATCCTTCCAATGGAATATTTAATATTGAAGCAACATCTGAAAACAACAATTCATTGGTTGAAATCAGAAACATGAATGGTAGTTTAGTTATGAGCAAGTTATTAAAATCTTCTTCAGAAAGATTTGATATTTCACAATTTGGAAAAGGTGCTTACATTCTCAAAATCACCAAAGACGAAAGATCTTACAATTCTTTGATTATAACAAAATAATCTTGATTTTAAGGTGTGGATTTATGAATCCGGGTCATTATGACCCGGATTTTTTTGTTATCAAGATCTCTTTTTTAAGATTACTTTAAATTTTAGTTCTTTTGTATTATGCCCTGCAAAGCAGCTACTGCGCCCTTTACCTGTAACTCGAATTTATCCCAATTGGCTTCGATGGAAATCCGACCTTTGTAGTCGATTTTTTTAAGTGCTATGAAGTAAGATGAAAAATCATCTCCCATTGTTCCGGGTGGTGTCCTTTTTTCTTTCTCAGCGATATGGCAATGACGGATGTATGCGCCATATTTAATGATCTCATCGGCTGATTCGTTTTCTCGCATCATGTGATAAAAATCCGCCAAAATTTGAATATTGTCGTCATGCACAAGTGTAGAAATTTCGGCAGCTTCTGCCAGAGAGTTGATGAAATTGGTTTCACCTTTATTGAGTGGCTCTATGACCACCATGATACCGTATTTTTTCGCTAAAGGCGCCATTTTTTTCAACAAATCTGTAAATTGCTTTTTTGCATCCTCTTTTGAAAAACCATCGGGTATTTTTCGTGATCCGCCACTACCGAATACGATCACTTTTATGCCGCTTTTTTTGGCTCTTCGGAAAGCTGTTTCTGCGAATTTCAGAATACTGTCGTGACAAGCTTCTTGCCCAACGCTTTTCATCGAACCTGGTATAAAACTATTGCAAGCATAAATTGAAATTGATTTACCCTTGATCTTAGCAAGATTATCAAGAAATTTGCTCTCGGGTTCTGCCGGAACAAGAAAAGACTGTACGCCCGGCTCCAGATAATCTGCACCAGAATTGATAACTACATCCATGTTTTCAATGCCGGAACACACACCTACTTTAAGTTTCCTCATAACATGATAAAAACTTAGAAATAAAAATGAAAATAGAATAAGACAAAGTCCAAAAATTTTATTTTTCATGAGTTCTCTGATTTAAGAAAATAATATAGGTTTGTTTCTCGGGTTTTATTCCGAATAGTTTGTAAATTGTGGTGGGTAAATTCCGTTATACTTGTCGAAAACCCCTATGCCAAACAATGCATAATCATACTTTACTGGGTCATCAGGGTCAAAGATACGAAGATTTTCTGTTAGTTCAACAACAGAATTCCAATTGTCCTGTTTGCTTTTCAACAATCCAAGTATTCGGGAAGTATTACCGCTGTGTACATCAAGAGGAATCAACAAAGCCGACATAGGAATTTTATTCCAGAGTCCAAAATCAACACCCACCAAGTCTTTTCTGACCATCCAACGCAAAAACAAATTGAGCCGTTTGGCGGCAGAATTTTTTAACACATTTGAAACATGCTTTTCTACATGCTTTTCGTGTTCAACTTCTAAGAAAATTTCTCTAAATTTGATCAGTGTTTTGTGGATGGAAGCCGAGTCAAGGTAATTATTTTCGAAGATACCCTTAAGCCCACCATGTTTTTTATAAATATTTTTTAAGCTCTTAAGAATCGACACACAGTCCTTTGAATTCAGCGTCCTGTGTTTAAAATGATCGAATATTTTAAGATCAGCTTCTTCAAAATTTGTTATAAAATCATAAGGCGCATCATCCATGTACTTCATGAGGGTTCTGGCGTTTCGGATGATTGTTTTTCGTTGTCCCCAAGCAATGGAAGCTGATAGGAAAGCGGCTATTTCAATATCTTCATTTTTTTTAAATATGTGCGGAATTTGAATAGGATCAGAATCAATATAGGCATGACAATTAAACTCTTCCACTTTTTTCTCTAAAAGGATTTTTAGTTGATCCAGATTATCTTTCTTAATATCAGTTATCATAAGTGAAGTTTCGTAATGTGTTATTTGAGCGATTCTTTTGGAAGGGAAAAATAAAACTCGGCGCCCAAATTAAGCTGGCTTTTCACACCTATTTTTCCCCCATTTTTTTCAACAAATTCGCGGCAAAGGATTAATCCCAATCCGGATCCTTTCTCATTGGCGGTGCCGGTAGTACTGATATTCTCTTCAATTTTAAACATTCGTTCCAAAGATTCTTCCTCCATCCCAACTCCATGGTCTTTTACGGTAATCAGTTCAAATTGATCTTGTGCTTCTGAATGAATTGAGATATAACCTCCTTTTTTACTGAATTTTATGGCATTTGAAAGCAAATTTCGTATTATGGTAGAAATCATTTGAAAATCAGCAAAAACAAGCGTTTCTTTGTCCAATTTATTTTCAATGACCAATTCTTTGCGCAAAGCATCAAGCTCAAGAACGGAAATGGCCCAATTCGCTATTTTTGATATTCGAATTGATTCGGGCTTTGGGGTGAGTTTTCCTGTTTGCGATTGCGCCCATGCCAAGAGGTTTTCTAACAATCTGAGTATATTATTGGTTGTATCATTCATGATTTTCACAAACGATAATTGTTTTTCCTGGGTATAATTAAGAATGTTGCGCTCCAGAAGTTCTCCAAACCCCAGTAAATTGTTCAACGGGTTTCTTAGATCGTGTGCGATGATGGAAAGAAATTTATTTTTCGTAGCATTGAGCATCATCAATTCATTTTTTTGATTTTGAATAAGTATATGATTGTTTACACGAACCAGTAATTCTAAACTGTTGAAGGGTTTGGTTATATAATCGACTCCACCTGCTTCAAATGCTTTGGTCAGGCTGTCTATATCGTTTTTTGCCGTAACAAAAATGATCGGAGTTTGTACATTTAAGGAATTTTTTTTGATCAGTCGGCACAAATCAATCCCATTCATTTCAGGCATCATAATATCCAATATGATCAAATCGAAAGACTTGCTTACCACCCAATCGAGAGCTTCGCTGGGTGTTAGGGCAAATTCAATCTGGTAATCTTTTGTTTTGAGTATATTTCCTATAACTTGAATGTTTTCAGGTATATCATCAATGATTAATATCGTGCTTCGAATTTCTGTCATTTGTGTCTTTTTATTCGTTACAAAGTTCGCGCAATTTTTTTAATGTCATGCGGATATTCGCAATATCAAATGTGTTTATATAGGTATTGAGTTTCACCCCAACTTCTGAAAGTCGGGTCAAGTTAAGTTCCTCACCTTTTCTAATAAACTTATTGGCAAGGCTTTTTATTTCATCTAAAGGTTGCTTTGTGACTAATTTTTCTAAATCTACCAGAATATTTTCTTTGAGCCAGCACTTGATCAGGTCTCTTTTATCTTGAGGAAAATCTTGTAAAGAAGTAAATTCGATCCTTTTTTCCTCCCATTCCAAATACTTCAGTAGTTCTTGCAAAAAGGTATCTTTAAGCAGTGGCTTATACAATATGGTATCAAATAATACAGCCATATTCTTTTTGTCAGATATATCAGATGAGGTTATTCCTATGATGGGCGTGTATGAATTTTTACTTCGAATGAATTTAGCAACTTTCAAACAATTGCTGGTCGGTATGTGAATATTCAGAAAAACAATCGAGGGATTGACCTTGAGGTATTTTTCGATAGCCACATGGTGATTGTTTGCTTCTATTACTCTTAGCTTGAAGGTTTTCAGGTAGGATGAATAAAGATGGAGGCTCATTGGATCATCCTCAGCAATAAGCACTGTTTGTCCAAGAAAATCAATATTCTCCCAGTTCGGAGTGATATCTGTCTTGGTTTTTTTAGTAGTTTGACTTCCAATTTTTATATCATTAAAAACCAGATCAAAAACAGTTCCGCTATTCACTTTACTTTTGACCGAAATTTTTCCCTGAAGCATTTCAACTAATCTGCTGGTTATGGACAAGCCAAGACCTGTTCCACCATATTTGCGGGCGTCTTGTTCATCTTGCTGGCGAAATGCCTCAAAAATAGTTTTAAAAGATTCTTCTTTAATTCCTATCCCCGTATCGGCAATGGAAATCATAAGTTTAATCATTTTTTCTATCGATCTTTCCTTTTGTATTTCAAATTGAACAGTAACTTTTATATAACCTTTTTCAGTAAATTTTACTGCATTGCCAATCAGGTTTAAAAATATTTGTCTGAAACGCACTTCGTCGATGAAAATAGAAGGTGGAAAATTATCCGGAATTTGAATAATGAGATCAATTTTTTTCTCTTTTACCCGAAAATCAAAAATCTGTCTGATCTCCTGCAAAACATCCACAAGTTTTGTTTCTGTGTAATTGAGCTCCATTTTTCCTGCTTCTATTTTGGACAAATCGAGTATTTCGTTGATAAGTTTTAAGAGCGTTTTTCCACTGGCTTTTATGGAATTCAGATATGAACGATCGTTTTCGTTATCTATGTTTGCTTGTAGCAAATCAGAATAACCCAATATTGCATTGAGGGGTGTGCGTATTTCATGCGACATATTGGCCAAAAACATACTTTTCGCCTGATGCGCTTTTTCGGCCTGATCTTTTTGCTTAATTACCTCATTCTCTAATTGTTTTCGGTGCAAAGCGATGGCTGCTTGGTATGCAAAGGTCTGAATAAAACCGGTATCGTCTATCACATAGTTATGCCTTGTAAATATGTGTATTACAGCAAACAATTTCTTGTCTTTGGAAATACTGATAGAATAAATTTTATTTAAGTTTAAAGTTTTCTGAATAACGGTAGCAACAAATGTAGGAATCTGTCCGGCCGAAAACTCAACCAAACCCTTTTCAAAAACAATAATATCCTCCTTAGCAAATGCTGTTTTGAAAAAATCTTCGAGTTTAAAAGTCCTTCCTTCAAGTTGGAAACCCAGCATTTGTACAACTTTTCTGATAAAGGATTTTTCAATTCCATGCACAGATTTTAGGGTGATATACTCTCCATCTTCATGAATAATATTCAAAATAACTATTGAGTTTTGGGTCATTTCGCATAGTGTTTCCGACAAATAAGCGTATGTTTCTTCTTCTGTTTTCATGTCTAAAAATCGGAGTGCGCTTCTTGCCAAAAATTTTGTTTTTTCCCGATTAATTTTGTCTTTATTTTCAGCTAAAACTTTGTGCGAAATATCATTGATCAAAATAGCAACCTGGTCTGGAGAAGGGGAAAAAGCATAATCGTCTGAATACTTCTTATTCGCTTCTATATAAGTCGAATAATGTTCAGGATTTCCATTGATCGCTACATTCATTAATTTATTGATCAAGGGTTTATCTTCTGCAGCAAGCACCTCGCTTGCCAGTTTGCCTAAGACATCGGAAACCTTCAGCCCTGAATGCGTTTCGAAGGCAGGGTTAGCATCAATATATTGTAAATCTACCGGTATTCTGTTGTTGTCGTAAACCACCTGAAAGATAATAAACCCGCTGGTCATATTCATAAAAACGGAACGATAGCGAGCTTCACTTTCGGCTAACGCTGTTTCCATTTTTCTTATTTTCGAAATATTTCTAAACACAGCAACTCGAACCTCGGCGCCTTTATAAATAACCGTTCTTGCTTCTATTTGAACTAAAATCTGAGCTCCATTCTTACAATTTATTATGGCCTCATAAGGATGTGGGTGTTTAATGTTTACATTGTTAACGACTGTTTCTTTAAATCCATCATCAATAAGAAGGTCAATGGCATTTTTATGGTTAAAATCTTCTTTGTTGTATCCTGTCAATTTTTGAAAAGCCAAATTGCAATCAATAAAAATACCGCCATCATGGATCAATAAGCCATCGAAACTCAAATCAGAAAGTTTTTCATAACGATCTTTCATTTCGGCCAGGCTTTCGTACAAAGTTCTGTGTTCTTCGAGGGCAGCCGATAATTCTTTTTGCTGATTTGAAACCAGTGATTTATCGTCAATATAATCTGTAATGTCGTGCAGTGTTTCGAGAATATATTCGAGTTGTAAATTGTTATCAAAATGCGGGATAGAATAATGACGTAGAATTTTTTTTTCGCCTTCATCTAATTCCAAGGTGATTAATTCTACCTGCGTCTTTTTATCATAAGTAAACGCACTAATAGGACACTTGCCATAAACACAATTTGTATAACAAATAAACTCACGGCAGTTGTGTCCTTCGTATTCAGAATTCTCAAGTCCCAGTAAAGTATAATAGGCCGGATTACATTTGAGAATGTTCCCCTTTGTGTCTATTAGCCTCAAGCCAAAGGGCGAATTGTGAAAAAACTGCTCGATTAACCAATGGGTATCTATATTCATTTTATTTATCATATTGCCTTCCTGGAGAAGCCCAATCTTCCTGATCAGCGGATCCAACACTCCATGAACATCCGATGCGATAAGCATTCATTTCTATGTCTGTCACAGAAAATTCAAAAGGTCCGATTTTAACAGTTGTAATCCAGGTAGGTCTTCCCGGGCAAGACCATCGGTTTTGCTTATCGCAACCAGCAGTATTATCTTCTACAGAATTTGGCACAAGGTCACCATCAACATCATCCCAAGCGGAATAATTTTTAAAATTGGGCCCCCACCAGCTTGTCAATTCATCTTTGTGGCAGTTTTCGTGACGAAGATTGATAGCAAAATGATCTATACCATCATTCATAACGCCGCCGGGTGAGCAAGGAGGTGAAACCGTATTGGTAAATTTTTCGATCATAAATATTTTTCCTTGATATTGGTCATAGCGGGCAATTACATTGGGATTTTCGGAAGCATCGCCGGGGTTTGAGGGTATTTTGGCTACAACTTCAAAAGGAATGTTTTGTCCTGCTTTGGTTTGTTTCCAATAATATGCCCAGTTGGGCATTTTTTTCTCAGGATTATTCTTTACATCGCGGGCAAAAAATACCTTTGCTTCAATTTGCTCCGTTTCGCATTCACACTGCTCATCATTGTAGGTGGCTTTAAGAATTTTCTTGCCAAATTCAGTATTGGAAACAGGCAACTGAGTTGATGTTATTCTTATTTTAGCAGCATAATCATCGGGCATATTTTCGGGTTTCCATGTTTCCGGGTTTGGTGAAATATCCCACTTAATTTTTTCGGAAGGAATTTTGCTTCCATTCAGACTGGCTACCGTATAAGCATCTATATCACAATAGGGTACATCGTCTGTACTATATACAAATTCATTCTTTTTTGAACCGCCAGAATTACTTGCATTGGGTAGGAATTTGGGCTTTTTCAAATAGCAAAAGTTCATTTCAAAAGGTGTACTTTCAAAAAATTTTCCTTCTTTTTTGTAAACCGCAATGATGCTGATTTTGCATGAAGGTTTTCCGGGTGTTATTGTTAAAGCAGGCTTTTGTCCTCCTTCATTTTTGTTTATAACAGGGTGTTTGTCGTTACTGTGGTAGTTAATTTTAAACTTCTCAAAAGCGCCTCCCGAAAGGTTTGTTGTAGCGGTGAATTCAATCGGTATCGTATCGCAGCAACAATGAGGTTTTGAAGTTGAAAGACTCTTCACTTCGATTTTGGTTTCATTATTTCCTGGACTTAAACTCCAAGATAATGTACCTTGCAAATATTTGTCAAGCGCAACTTTTTGGGCTTTTGCATCAATTTTTTTAGAACCGCTTAAATTTGTGCCGGTGATAGGTAGGTTTTCCACGCTTGCACCTGAAGAAAAAGACTCTTCTCTGTTTTTTAGGCGCTCTTGCATTTCCCAAACAGGCCAGCATAACAAAGCATTTTCTTGACTATGATCGTTGCAGAACTTAAGATTGGCCGGAAGATCCATGGTGGTTTTAATTTCGTAACAACCAAATCCAACGCTGAATGTATAAGTCATCGTTTCTAAATCAATTACAAGGCGTGCGCTGTTACAGTTTTCGACCTGAGAACCTGTTGATCTTTCATGAATCTGATAGGTTTCTCCATTGATGATTCCTTTTTCTGTATCGTTGCAACTTGCTGTAAATTGTTGGTTTTCACCTTCCCAGGTAAGAATGATATCTTCATCTCCAGTCGAAGGTTCCAATTGAAAAGAACCACTCGCAGACCAACTGTAATCAAACGATTGAGCAAGGAAGGATATTTCTTCCTTACCGCTGAAACTAAAGCTAAAACTACCCGTCCAAGACTTGGTGTTTTTAAGTAAATTTTTAAGGTCTTGATTTTGAGAATAACAAAAGGAATACAAAGAGAATACAATCAATGTCAAAAGAGTTCTTTTCATCTTTTAGCGAATTATGAATGATACAAGGAATTAATAGGTTATAGGAAAATACATTTTTGAAATGTATGCAAATGTACATAGGAAAAAATTAATAACCAAATGGGGTAGGAGCTCTTTTTTTTGAACAGCAATTTTTAAAACAAGTGAAGGAAAAAACCTAAAAGAAAGGCAGTCTATTCAGGGTAAGTTGTCAGTAATCTAAAACCTTCGAGGTTAAAAAACCTCGAAGGTTAACAAACGAAACGACATTGAATCCAGTATCAATATAAGATTTCGATATTTTGAACCTTGGCTTGGTTTATATCAAAATCTAGATAGTTTGAATTCTCAATTCGGGAAATCTTGAACTCTACTGCTTTATTTTCGATAAGAACAGACTTTACTGAACTAATTCCTTCTTCAAGAAGCAAATGTACCATACATTTTTTTCCACTTCCGGTAACTTTCAGCATAAGTTTTTTTGCATTCCTGTCGATGGCATATTGATATGCAATATAACCATCGGAAGCGGCATAACGAGCAATTACCTGAATGCGATCTGACTTGGAAGCAGCCCATTTCGGTGATAGCTTAACAATGTCATATTTTGTTGCCTTATCTAAAATTCCTGCAGCACCTTCCATGAGCGCCGACATGGCCAATGCTGCTGCCCAATTGTCGGGACCACCAAAGGATTCGCCTTTCGGTTTTACATAGTGCGGTTTGTCTGATAACGACATTGCAACAATTGTATAAATGGTTTCGTCTGTAGTACTATGAACGATAATTTTTGCAATTTTCTTTGTAGGATTAGGGTTACGAATAGCAGCCCAAGTCAGACCAATTCCTTTGCTTTTCTGATTTGTTCCGTACCAGGCAATACCTGCATCTGGTTTCTGAATGTCGGTGAACCACCAACCGTCAACCTGCTTGCCTGAGATGATGTACTGATAGTGTTTAGAACCATCATCATATACCATGGTTAAACTTCCGGAGATTTTTTCTGAGCCGGTTTTTGAACTGGTGTGTAAAAGATATAACGTTTCTCCGGTTTTGTTTACTGGTACTTCAATGGATTGTGGATAACCTTTTCTGGACGATACGGCCAAAGCTGCTGCACGATTGTTTTTTGCAGGATCAATGATGTTAAATTTCAATTCATTGAAGGTTTGTGAACCCGTTGGTACATTAATCATATCATTGCCTGCTTCTTTTTCATCCATCCAATTAAAAACCTTAGCATTATTACCCACTATAAGATCCATATTGGTTTGTTTTGAAATATCAATGTACGAAAATTCAGGAGCTGCGGGTGGTGGCGGAAATGAACCTGTATAGGCAAACCAAATTCTACCACCATATTTCATTCCTAAATCATACAATCTGCTTAAAATATCGGCTCCATAAGATTCATAACCATTTTCGAAAGCGCCTTTTGCCAATTCTCCGGCAGCATGACCTGCAACTCCGCCATTCATGTATTGCCAAATTCCATTGTGAGCACCCCAGCCTCGTTGAAATGGGGGATAAATTGCATACCATTCGCCCGGTGATCCGGGAGGCAGATTATTCTTTAAATTCAAATAGGTTTTGATTATGGCCACACTTTGTTCGTGCGTAATTCCACGATTTGTGGAGTAAGCATTTCCTTGTGCAATTTGACTTTTTTCATCCACGCCTAAATCGTGCGTATTGTTCGGATCTTCCTCTATTCTGTGGGTGAAAAATTTTCCATTCCAAGAAATTGCATCTAATTTTTGTCTTATTTCTTTGGAGCGGGTTGCATACTTTTGTGCGTTGATTTTATCACCTGCATATTCATACATTTCGGCAAGCTGATCGCAAGCTAAGGCATAACCCGTATTGTCTCCAAAGAAGACACCAAATTTCGTTTTTTCTGCATCGATCATCATGGTTGGGTTTAAGCCAATTTCAGGAGTGGTATTATCTTCAATTTGAAAATCCCAAGAATCGATTGTATAAGGACGCTTTAATAATTGGAATTTCTCAGACCAGCGGAGTTTATCTGTCACGCAATAGTCCATTGCTTTTGATGCTGCTGGAAGCATTTTTTTCATCCAATCATCATTTCCATTGGCTTTCCATGCGTAGTAAAATAAATCAATATAATTGTATTCTACATGGTTTTCGACTGGTTGCCTTACGAAATAAGTATTCCCGAATCTTTCTACACAATTGATTGGTCCATAAGCGGTTTCATAGTATCCTGGCCGATCAGACTCAGCAATAAAACTCCAAAGCATACCATTGGCTTGTTGTCTTTTTGCAAACAAATCGATCATGTCGGAACCATAAGGACTGAAATATTGCATACCCTTATTGGTATTGTTATTATCCAAAACCCAAGTTACAAAAAAACGATAATCTTTTCCTTCGAAATTATGAGTACTATAGCCGGTGGGGCTATAAACAAGCATTCCTTTGTAAAAAAGATCGAACATTTTTTCATAAAAGCTATTGTCTGAGATTTTGGTTTTTGCTTCTACCATAAAACTTGTTTTGCCAAGTTCTTTTCCATTCTTATCTTTAAGAATAACACTGTGTTTTCCAATTGCTCCTCCAACGGTAAATTTTAAGAGTGTTTTTACAGGAGATCTAAAGTACTCGGCATTTTTCCCATCGCTTACAGTAACTACTGTTCCGGTTGTTGCAATAATAGCTAATTCATCTAAGGGTGAGGCCATTGAAACTTCCTTTCCCAGATCTGCAACATTGTCTGAACTTAATAAACAAACGATTACAGGATCGCCGGGCGTGTTTATTTTGTGCCATCCTTTAGTCTGTATTTCCGTTAGTGCGGGTTTTAAAATTCTCTTTACCTGAACTGCCCAAGTTGAGGTAAATAAGAAAAATGATAAAAATAAAAATACGAATCCCTTTTTCATTAGCTTTGAGTAATTTATTTCCAAGCTACTTTTTTTGTTGTCTCGCTTCATCGATTTTAAATTTGGTATATTAAAATTATATTTATTCCGTATATTTGAATATTGCATAACTCACAGGATCAGAACTTACAATCGTCTCTTTTCCTTCCATCGAAATTTTGATTCCATTTCCGGCTAATAATTTCATTTTCTTTGGGTTGATGCTAAGATCAATTTTTGTTTTTTTGCCTTGGTTCGCAGGATTTAGAACAACCAAAATTCTCTCCTTATCGGCTGCGCGAACATAAATAAATGGATATTGATTTTCCTGTGCAAAAACAGGAACAAATTCGGCGTAGGCTGATAATGATTTTTCGGTGCTTCTGATCTGAATTAATTTTCTGGTTTTATTCAGAAGCGAATTCGGATCATTATTTTCTTCGGCCACATTGGGTGCATCGGCAGCAGCATCAACGGGGAAATATAATTTTGAGGCATCCGATTTAGAAAAACCCAAATTGGGCGTTTTATCCCACTGCATTGGGGTTCTTGCTCCTGCTCTTGTGTAGTAAGCGCCTTCCTTGCATTCTTTAATATCCAATTGTCTCATTCCAATTTCATCTCCATAATAAATGAAGGGAACACCCGGCATGGTAAGTAAAAAAGCGCTGATGATTTCCAAATCATTCACAGTTCTTCCACTGTTGTTTATTCGAATAAGATCGTGGTTTCCGATGGGGATGGATATATAACCCTTATCTTTGGTATCATTGTAATGGTAGTAAAAGTTATTTAGAAAATTCGTGATATTTCCCTTACCTTCTTGATCAAAAAAACTATGACCTTCAGAAAATTGGTTGCGTTTTGTTTCACGCTGACAAAGATCATTAAATCCTCCAAACCAGTGAAAAAAGTCGGCGTGGAAACCAGCGTTCATTGCATTGATTGGGTAAGACCATTCCGAAACAATAAATGCCTCGGGATATTCAGTATCCAGCATTTTTCTCACTTCAAGCCAAAACTCTTTTATTTTTTGATCTGGGTCATTTTTCACCAAAGAGCCAGCCATATCTATTCTGAAACCACTTGCTCCCATATCGAGCCAGTGTCGCATAATCTTTTTTAATTCCTCCCTTAAATTCATAACATCAGGATGGTTGACAGGAAGTTGCCAGGGATGTGCCGGATCAGGATTTCCCCAACCATAGTTCAGAGCTGGTTGATGCCAGAAAAAATTTGTCATATAGTTACCATCTCTGTTGCAATATCCCTGAATAAAATCACTTTTGTATTTATCCATGCCCTTGAACCAAGTGCAGTTTGTCCATATATACCAATTCGAATATGGGTTAGCTTTGGGATCAGCCGATGCTTTGAACCAAGGGTGATCGATGGATGTGTGACCAGGAACAAAATCGACAATAATTCGGATTCCTTTTGCCTTTGCCATAGAAAACAGATTCTTAGCATCCTCGGTTGTTCCGTATCTGGGTGCAACTTTATAGTAGTCAGAAATATCGTAACCTGCATCACGAAATGGTGATTCGTAGAAAGGATTCAACCAAATAGCCGTAACCCCTAAACTTTTTATGTAATCCAATTTTTCGATAATACCTTTCAAGTCACCAATTCCATCTGCATTGGTATCGTAATAGGTCTGAGGATAAATTTGATAAAACACCGCATTTTGACACCAAGCCGGAGCTTTAGGAATAGAATATTTTCCTGTAATTGTAAACTTTGAATAATCGCGTTCCATCTGGGCGTAAGAATTTATATATAGCATGAAACACACCAGAACCATTATTCTCTTTAATGATTTTTTCATAATTTTCTTTTTGGGTTTAATAAATAGGATTATTTTGAAAGTTTGTCATAACTTAAAATTTTATGAATTAATTACATTATACTAAATCATTCGGGCATTTATTTCAGACAATTTTACCACAGGTTTCCATATATGATTTCATAGAAAAATAGATATAATCAGCCGAAATGAATGATCATGCTGAATAGTTATAAATAATCTTTATTGACAGAAAGGTATTTGGCGATTCATAATCCTTGAAATTCTTGGATAAACCAAAAGTCCGAAGAATAAATGGATAATCCCAAATGGAATGCAAATTACAAATAGACCATCCTGAAGCTCAGTTCTTTGACTAGTTTTCCGTAATATCGCTTCATATCTCTTTCGATGCAGGTGATGTCTTTGTATCTCTGGCAAATTTCAAAATAGAGAAGGTCGAATACAGAACTGGGGATAAAATCCACATCGATTGTAAAGCCAGAAATACAAAGGGCTTCTGTTTTTTCTAAAAACTTTTTCAAGTGCCTTTTGTCTAACTTCAAAGAGCTACATGATCCAAAATGGATGATTTTGTTTTTCAGTTGGCCACTTGAAATTTCGGCAATTTCATCTAAGGTAAGAATATTTTTTCCCATCATGATTCCATTGGGTTTTCCATGGTAGGCCAAATAGCAGATGGAATAATCCTTGTAAATCGCTTTTTTGTATTCGACAAAACGATTGGCAAATTCTTCCACCGTATTACAGTTCCGGTGAATGTATTTGACTGTACTATTTTTTTCCAAAAAAATTAATGCGTCCACAATGGAGCGCTTTTTTCGCAGATCCTTGAGCCATTCGCCTTCCAGACAAAAAATATTTTTTCGGTAATCCTTAGCGTATCGCATGAAAAAAGTATTTTAATTCAATCACTTAAATTATTATGATATAAACATATACAACATTTTTCTTTTAGGAAGATTTCATTGATCAAAGTCAAAAATGATGTAAGTATATGAAATGCAAATTAATGAAAAAATCATGAAATCAAATCATTCCTGTAAAATAAAAAATAATAAATATTTTTACCTGAAAAAATTCTTGTATTTGAAAAATTTATTACTTTTGCGACCTGTTTTTTAACACATACGGTCTGTAGCTCAGCTGGCAGAGCACGTGACTCTTAATCATGGGGTCGAGGGTTCGATTCCCTCCGGACCGACTTTTAAAAAAAAAGCAGTTTGCAAATAAGCAGACTGCTTTTTTTATTTACATTAAACGAATAAAGATCCTTTTGGTACATCGAATTACATGACACGAGAATGAATTCGTTAATCAGTGGTTTTTACGATTTTCTTTGTCAAGGTGAAATTTCTATCCTTTGTAAAGAGAAAAAGTTCAACAAAATAAAGTCCAGATTTGAATGTTGGCAAATCCAATTGCATGCTGCTACTTTCATTTTATTGATAATTTTAGCGCAGGAACAAATTAGGTATGACAAAACAAAAAATTCGTAAAGTGTTCAATTGCTATGCTGGCATTTTTACTTTTTTAATACCTTGAAAGTCTTATGTGTTGAATCTGATAGTTTAAAATTTATTAAGTACAAACCTGAAGAAAAAGAATCCATATCTATTTGATATTCACTGATTTTATGAATTTGTTTCAAAACACAAAATCCTTGAACATTGTAAATTTCTATCATGATGGGTTCAGGTTGACTCATTATACAATTCAACTCATTTGTAACTGGGTTGGGAAAAAGTTTTATTTCATTTATATCGCTTGTTTTGGATGCAACTCCCATTGTATTTATCAATGAATCACAATCGGCTGTCGGATAATTACTTTGCCACCATTGGGAATGGTAACTAAAATTATCATTCGTATAGCATCGTAAACCATAATAAACAAACGTTTCAGTAGCATCACAAACAGGAGCAAAAATAAAAGAATCCTCATGCCCGATATTTTCAATTATCGCTATATTGGTTTTTTCATTTTCCCAACCAAGTTCATTATTCCAATAAGTTGTGTATGAAATATATTGTACATGCAAAGATTCCGAATCGATGGTCATTTCTGTTACAGAATCCACGGTGATAACAGATGCTGAATCGCACATAATACCTTTTTTAACTGTTACATCCAAAGTATCATTTTGCTTGAGGTTAAAATCATACATAAGAGTAAAATCCTCATCATGCCAGTAATAGACTTTATTTTCATTTTCATTCACAAAATATCGTGATTTGCTTAATTCATTGCCATTATATACGTATCCAGATCTTTCTATTATCTTTGTATTGTGACCTTCAATGATCGTGTCATTTGAAACACGATATTCTTCATATCCGTTGGCATCAAAAGGAATCATGTCCTGAATGTTGAAATACCATTTTGCACCCGATGGAAACCAATTTTTTTGTGCAAACAAACTGATTGTATGCATCAGAAAAATAAGTAATAAACAGTTTTTAAATTGTGATCTTTTCATGGTTTTAAGTTTTTATTATTCGTTTAACTTTTTATTATACACTTCTTCAACCCAACCCCAGCCAATTTGACTGTCTTGCTAATCTTTTATTGTTATTACTAATGGATTCATATTCATATCACTACTACTCGTTGAACGAACTACAATATTTCTAAAGATTATCATATCACCTCTTTGCATTTCTTCTATTATAGACAAATGACCTTGATTAAGAGAACCTCCTTGTGCTTTTTTAAAGTTTGTTTTTCTAGCTCTTACGACAATGGGGTCTCCCATTTCAGACAATTGAGCTTTATATTTAGAAATATGAGTTACTTGAGCAGCTACTGTTGAATTGTCGATCTTTTCATAAGTCAATTTATACTCCCCAGTCTTTCTATTCTTAAATTTCCTTTTTTGCGAATAAGGAGAATTAGCTTCAAACAATAAAAAAAATATATCATACCTTACAACCTGATATTGATGTTTATATAAACCATCTGGATGAACAATACTTAAACGAGGATCTGATTTTATTTGTTTTTTTGAAATCAATAAATCCCGGGTATTCGCAAGTATGGGTATAGGATCAGAGAGACGTTTACATTCATATTTTTCAACTAAAACAAGACTGCCGTTTATTAAGACATTTATTGTATCTGTTTTTATCATATTTGGATGAAGCAAGAACAAGTTTTTTTCATAGATGTCCTTAAAACACTTTTTTATGCTCGATGTTAGTTCAACTTTGGATATACTATCGCTACCATATATTTTGATCCTATTTTGGAGACCACAATAAAGAATGTTTTTTGTGGAATCGGTCAAACTTAAATTATATATTTTTACCTGACCCAATGAAGTCAGAGTAAAAAACATGAATGTAAGAAACAAGATCCCATTCATCATCGCATTTCAGGTAAAAGATATCATCTCGTTTAGTTTGCTTTTATTGTTGTGCATCAGTATTTTGTAGATCGGTCAAAAAACGTCAAACTGTGTGCTTCCTGCAAGAGCAGAAATTTAAAACTGTTGCAAGATATGGTAAAAAAAGCATGAATGCAAATTTTTTTGATAATTTATAGGCTGCGGATTCAGGGGACTAACGTATTCGCATAAATTTACTTGAAATTTCTAACTTCATTTTCAATTTTGCCATTTTTGATAGATCGCCGCCCCTTGGTTGTATTGTCTGAAAAATAGACCAAAGGCCTGACAAATAAAACCCCGAATCATTGTTTTAATCCGAGGTTTTCATGTTTTTCTTAAACAGGGATCAAGCTTGTGCTATCCTTTAAATCTCTAGCAAATTGTGCTATAATTTTTATGGCCGCTTCTAAATCGCTAATACAAATTACTTCATTGGGTGTATGCATATAACGATTGGGGATACTTACGAGTGCGGCTGCAACACCTGATTTGTTTATTTGAATAAAATTTGCATCGGTACCTGTTGCTCCTGGTGCTGCTTCTATCTGAAAGCTCACATTGGCTGTACGTGCAGCATTTTTTAGCATTTCATACACAACAGGGTTGATATTCGCACCAACTGAAATAACTGCCCCTTTGCCTAATTTACAATCACCATGACTTGTTTTATTCACGGTTGGGTAATCCGTTGCATGCGTTACATCAATAGCGATTCCTACATGGGGATCAATGTTGAACGCACTGGTTCTGGCGCCTCTGATGCCTATTTCTTCTTGAACAGTAGATACTGCGTAAACATGGGCTTCTATTTGCTCATTTTGCAGTTCATGCAAAACACCCATGGCGACCAAAACACCAGCTTTGTTGTCGGTTGCCTTGGTTACCACAATATCGTCTGTAAGATATTCCAGTCCGGGTGAGAAGGTTGCAAAATTTCCTATTGAAACTTTCTTTTCGGCTTCCTCTTTGTTTTTTGCGCCAATGTCAATGAATAAATCTTCGCGTTTTGCGCCCTTGTCTCTTTCATCGGTTTTCAGAAGATGGATGGGTTTTTTTCCAATCACACCTCTGATCATTTCTTTACCATTGATTAAATTTACACGCAAACCCGGTAGAATCGTAAAATCAATGCCACCAATAGCATCAAAATACAAAAAACCATTTTCATCAATATACTTGACCATCAAGCCTATTTCGTCGGCATGACCTGCCAGCATCAATCTAACATTTCCAGTTCCTACCTTATGAGCCATAACGTTTCCATGCACATCCGTTGTGATATTTTGACAATAAGGCTGCACGAAGTTTCTTACTACATTTTGTACAGCTTGCTCAAAACCTGAACATCCCGGAGTTTCTACCAATGATTTGAAAAAGTCTTTCAGTTCCTGCTTCATTTTTTATTAGCGTTTTAGTTTGAAATATAAAAATTATTTTTGCCCATAGTAGGCATCTTTTCCATGCTTTCTTAAAAAGTGCTTATCCAATAAATATGGGTCTATTGATTGTGTATTTTGTATCATAGAGGTATGATAAGCCATTTTTGCAACTTCTTCAAGAACGATGGCATTATGCACAGCATCAGCAGGAGAATTTCCCCAAGTAAAAGGACCATGCGAATTTACTAAACAAGCAGGTATGCTACTGGGTTCTATGTCAAGAAAGGTTTCAACAATTAATTTGCCTGTTTCTTTTTCGTAAAATCCTGAAACTTCATTGTGGGTCATTTTTCGAGTGCAAGGAATTGTGCCATAAAAGTAATCGGCATGGGTTGTGCCAAAACATGGGATGCTTACGCCTGCTTGCGCCCACGATGTTGCCCATTCAGAATGTGTATGAACCACACCCGCAATATCCTTAAAATTTTTATATAATTCCAGATGGGTTGGTGTATCCGAAGAAGGTTTTAATTTTCCTTCAATAATATTTCCATCCAAATCTGTTACCACCATATCCTCCGGATTCATGTCGAGATAAGAAACTCCGCTGGGTTTTATGACAATCCAACCTTTCTCCCTGTCTATTCCACTAACATTTCCCCACGTAAATATGACTAATCCATATTTCACTAAGTCCATATTGGCCTTGTAAACGGTTTCTTTAAGCTGTTCAAGCATATCAATCATTGTAATTAATCCGCCAAAAATAAAAAGCTTTTTTGAAATTCAGATTTTTCTTTGTTTAATATTTGACCATAACGTATTTTTGGGGTCTGTTCCGAAAAAAGCTTTTTGTTGATGTTTAACAGGAAATTCAGAAATTGTTGCATTTTTTCGCAATGATCTTTATTCATTTTGTTTAATTGAAATTTTATTTTAGATTCTATTTTGCATCCCCTTTATTCTCAGAAACAAAATGTTTGGAGTCACCCCAGAGGCCATATCCAATTTCATCTCCTGTCATTTTGATGCGTATTTCTAGGCAGCTTTTGCATTGAGATGAATCTTCGTCAATACAGGGTTTATCTTCGTATAACAGATAGTCACCTTTGTATTGTAGGGGTGTTATGTTTGGCATGATGATGTTGGCGCCAAAACGTAAACCTTTCTCGCGCCCCATCAAATGAAGTGCCTGCATGGCAGTTGTAGATGCAATGTTTATATCTTTAAGCATGATTCGGAGGATTGCAATCATTTTCAAACAGAGGTAGAACCGATCTTCCTTTTTAAGTAATTGATTGGAATACTCATAAAGGGGCGTATCTGAATGTTCGATGTAAGGCCCAATTCCAAGCATATCTACATTGTATTCCTTAAAAAAAAGAATGTCCTCAACCAGATCGTCGATGCTTTGAAATGGTAAACCGGCCATAACCCCGGAACCAACCTGAAATCCAGCTTTTCTGAGGTATTTTATACACTCAATCCGAGTATCAAAGCTATGATCAGCATTGTTGGGATGCAATTTTTTATATAAAACAGGATTTGAGGTTTCTATCCGAAGCAAATACCGATGCGCACCGGCATCAAAAAGCCTTTGATAATTTTCGAGACTTTGTTCGCCACAGGACAAAGTTATTCCTAATTCATAGTTGCTGAGTTTTTTTATATCACTAACTATTGAGCAAAGCAGATCAATAAATTTCGGATCACTTCTTTCACCCGATTGGAGAACAATGGAACCATATTTATTTTCCCAGGCAAATTTTGCAGCCTCCAAAATTTCATCATAAGTTACCTGATAACGGTTGACTTTCGCATTGCCTTTTCTGATGCCACAGTAATAGCAATCTTTGGTACAAATATTCGAAAACTCTATCAAGCCTCTATAATACACTACATTACCAACAAATTCTTTTTTAATTTGATAGGCTTTTTTCCCTAATTCCTCAATTTCATCTCGATTTTCGAGTTGAAGTAAAAATTTAATTTCGTCCTTAGAAAAGGATTCTTTTGATAAAACTCTCTGAAGCTCCATATTGTAATTTTTGAACATAAACAACCCTTTTCGAAAAAAGTTATATTGAAAAGTAATTTTTATTGGTGAACTGGGGATGAGGTATAACCCAATATTTACAAATAGATGAACAATGAGTTCTGAGTATAAATGCAAATGGATGTCGGGAAAACTCAATTAAACATGAATATTATAAACAAAATTAGCATAAATAGATAAGCTACAATGATTACTTTTAAAAGAACATCAAATAATCGTTTTGCTTTATTTTGAACCTCTTTTTTTTCCAAAAAATTGTTTTTCCTATACGAATTTGAAATCATAAAGTGATATATTTGCAAATAATATTTGCTTGAAAAATAAAAAACGATGATAAGCTGGAATCAAGATAACAATAAACTTCCCTACTTTGAGTATAAAGGGGCTTTTCCTGCAGAACTGCCGAATGGAAAAGGGATAATTCCTACCGATCCATTTTCAATTCTGGGAAATTATCGAATGACACTTTTTCCTCATTATAGTGGTAAATATCAGTTTATTACAGGTGATAGAGTTTGGGCAAGATTAAATCAGGGGGACTCTAAAAATACAGGAGAAAATGGTGCTGCGATTCAAATTAATGGAGCAAAACACAATTTGATTATTGATGAATCCTCAGACCGATTTCAGTCATACAATGTAGTTTTTGGTGTTGGCTTCGCAAGATATGAATACCGAATCAATGATCTGAAAATAGTAAGAACCATTTCTGTCAAACCTTCTTTGAATTCTTTCGATGGTTATTCTGTTTTCAATGTTACTGTTGTCGTTTCCAATGAGTCTGATCAGGTTTGTGATATACGTTTTTCTGAGTGGATAAGGGCAAATTTTGAAATGATTTTTCAGCAAAGAGAAAGCTCTGCCATCGATGTGATAACGTATGAAAAGCAAATGACTTACATTCCTATAATCAGCGCAAATTCTCAATTAGGAATTATTCAAAGTGATTTTCATGCCAATTCAGAAGATGTCAATGTTGTTTTTGGCGCTGAATCCATATCTCAATATGAAGGCTATCCACCCTCGTTATTTATGAAAGTTTGTGATACCTGCATTACAAATGTTCAGAATGAATTAACACATTTCACAGATTCTGCCGGAAAGGCAAATCTAAATGCTGATTTTGAATTTATTCTTCACCCCGGTGAAAAACAAAAATTAAATTTATTTGTAGGCTATACTTGGGAAAAGGACTTTGACAGCATGAGAAGTATTTGCCGAAAAGTTTTAGGGCAAACAATAAATCCCTATATCACAGAAAATTCACCTTGTGGCATTTTTTCCCAGCAATGGGCAGATTTATTGCCAGATTTTGCAGAGGAGCCAAGCAGTGATTTGCGCAATGAAATGATATGGCATACCCATATTTTAGAAGCTATGGCTACCTATAGCAATTATTATATGGAAACAAAGATTCCTCAAGGAACCATTTACGATTATTATTGGGGTATTCATGCCAGTACCCGTGATCATTTCCAACATATTTTACCCTTGATGTATTACAATAACGATCTGGCAAAATCATGCATGCGTTACCTGTTAAAGAGGGTTGAAATGAATGGCGAAATCAAAGTCAACGAACAAGGATACGGTTGGGCAACCAATGAAATGTACAAACAAAGTGACCTACAGTTGTATTTCTTCTGGACAATTTCGGAATACCTCAAAATTTGCAAGGATTATGATTTTTTGGTCGAAAGGATAAACTATTATCCCATGGACAACGAAACCAAGAGTACAACAATAGATAAACTCGAAAGAGCCTTCATTTTTCTGCGGGATGAAATAAGAACAGGCTCACATGGCCTTGTACGTCTTCTGAATTCAGATTATGACGATGAAATTTATTTTTGGTGGAAAGAAATTCCCTTCAACCGAGCTTATGAAAAATCGGAATCATTACTCAATACTTCAATGGCCATTGCGGTTTTAGGCGATCTTGCACATGAACTTGAAATAATGTCAGCTTTGCCTCGTTTCAAGTGGTATAAGGAACAAATTTCTTTTCTGTCCGATGCTATGAATGGATATAGAGACAAACTGCTTACAGCGTTGAACAAAGAGTTAGGCAAAGCAGAATTTCTTCCTCGTGTCTATTTCGATGAATCCAATGCATTGGGTGTAGAGGAAATGCATTTACTTTCTCAAATTTGGCCAATGATGATACCCGAAGTTTCGAAAGAAAAAAAACTGCAATTATGTTTACAAATCGAAAATCGGCTTATGAATGGAGAGAAAGTTGGTGCGCGACATTTAGAGAAATCCGATAACCAAAAAGTTTATCCTCCGGGAGAAAGAACCAATGCCGGTATTTGGATTGCTCCCAATATGTGGTTGGTTTTAGCCTTGAAAAATTTGGATTTGGAAAAATCAAAGAAGCTCTTTCACCAGTTTACTTTTCATAATCTTTCCAAAAGTTTTCCAGATTATTGGACAAATTACTGGTCATGCTCCGATGTGCTCAATTCATCTTTGAGCGTAAACGAAGGTCTTCAAATATTGGAAGTACCTGTTTTCTGCGCACACATTCATGCCTACATGGTTTATTGCTGGTTTAAATTATTTGGCAAAACCATAAATTCATAATTTTTCTAATAATTGATTTTCATATAATTACAACTATATTCGGTTCATTATATTACATGGTTTTGAGTGACTCGTGTTTAATGCTTGCGTATTTGTACGGAATGAAAACATCCGTATAAATACGGATTTTTTTTATATACAAAAAAAAATTCATATTCGTACTGTAAATAATTATCTTAATGACAAGAATATATGTTTATTCTTTCAAATAATATAGAATTGGAATAGTTTTTGTGAAATAAAAAAAAGCTTTTTTTTATAAAAATTATATGTGATATTTGCCTAAGTAAAAATACCTGTTTTGATCAATCGAAATTTTGAAATTTTAAACTGATATACCATGAAAATATTTTACAAAGCATTTATGTTCATTGCAATATTGTCAATGATAGCTTGCGAAAAGGAATTGCAGGTAGCCGATGATAATAACATAGATGTAACTCAACCAGAACTGAAACGTGGTGCAGAAGCCATCAACTTGCCAGCAAGTCTTCGGAATACTTCTAATGAATATGCGAACGACTGCAATACCTACATTGCTCTTTACAATGAAATTCTGAATTATTCAGAAAATTTCAAACCAACAGGTTTGGTTGCTGAATTATCAGATCCTGCTTCCACAGACGAGAAAAAGTACGAATGGAATGAAGGGAATACCACCTTTAGAATGGAATACAAAAAATCACCAACCCATCGCGTATGGCAATTAGGTCGTGTTCGTATCGATGGTACAGAGCAAAAGTTTCTTCAGGTTGAAAAACAAAACGATGGACATGGTGGCGCTCTTTTCGTTTATGAGGATGTGAATGCGAATATGTTGAAAGAAAGTTATACTTGGAATATTTCTAATCCTAATGAGCAGTTTTATAGTGTTCGCAAAGGGGGAGTTACTTATGTTCAATATGATATTTATATTCGTTCCAATAATACAGGTAGCGCCAGATATTTTCAGAACACAGATTTACTTTTTGAACTTTCATGGAACGAGAATGGAAGTGGTAGCTGGAGAAGATTCAATGGTTATGGTTCATCGGAAGATGGTATTTGGACTGATCTCGGAAAAACTGTAGAAAGCCCATATACAGACTATGCAAGTCTGATTCCTTATCTCCCGCCTTATTTTACTTCTTCTTCCCATGTTTTGGCTGAAAAAGCAAACGATTACATCTTTTCAATGAATTATATTCATAAATATACGAATTTATTCTTACCCCCCGCTGATGCTCAAAGGGTAGCTTATAAAACAAGCGCACAGGAATATGAAGTAAATTATAAATGGATGCAAAGAGATACTGTTATTCACTATACCTACAAAGAGTCGCAAATAAACAAATTTTGGCAGGTCGAAATAGAAACATTCAAATCGGGAAGAGTAAAGTATTTTGAAGCACAAGAAACTTGGGATGGTCTTACGGGCTCCTTGTATGTATATGATGTCATTGATAATAAATTCTTTAATCAATTAAAGGAGCGCTATACTTGGGCTCACGACCTCTACGAAAAGAATTACTTTGTTACTGAGCTTTTCAATAATTATTCAGGTAAGGTTTCTAAATATGAAATAACTATAAACTCTGATTTTTCTGGTAAAGTCAATAACTTTATTGATGAATCTCTGTTGGAAAGTGTGATGTGGAATCTTAGCGGAAGTGTTAATTATGAAACTTATTATAATGGTGTGAAGGAAACAGGAAGTTTCTAAAATTTAAGTTCTAATAAAGATTTAAAACGGTGAATATTCTTTGAATGTTCGCCGTTTTTATTTATGCAAAACCAAGAAATATTCAAACCTTTGTGGTATGCAATAATGCGCTTGAAAATTTGGCTTCGGCTTAACGTAAAATATCGAAGGAGGCTCAATCAATATCAGCACAATCATTTTTCCTCTTTTTCCGATCTGATTTTTTTTGCATATTCTGCTGGTGTAATACCGAATTCACGTCTGAAGGTACGTTTAAAAGAAAGGGTATTTTCAAACCCCAGACGTTGAATAAGTTCTTTC
>Ga0316608_1000049_pt1 | contig 69543 bp, 44 predicted proteins | sample MIS2016152B_MG_FD_207673 | JGI IMG/M metagenome (GOLD analysis project Ga0316608, IMG submission 207673) | Microbial mat bacterial communities from Middle Island sinkhole, Lake Huron, Michigan, United States - MIS.2016.152B | ecosystem: Environmental > Aquatic > Freshwater > Lake > Sediment... | reverse complement strand
CTTATCAGTGGTTTAATTGCTTATCAATTTTTGCCAAAGAAACCTTCAATTCAATGCGATGTTATTGATAGAAATAAACTCGTTCCTGTTTGTTAATTTTTCTTATATCGAACTCACGTTAATTATTATGAAAATCATCATAGGTATTAGTGGTGCAAGCGGTTCTATTTATGCAAAGATACTCATTGCACATCTCACGCAAATACAGAATCAGATCTCACAATGCTCAATGGTTTTTACCCAAAATGCATCTAAAATTTGGCAACATGAGTTAGGTGAAGAGGCAATAATTCCGCACTGGATCAGGGTATATGATAATCACGATTTTTATGCCCCTTTTGCATCGGGCTCCGCACAATATGATTTAATGATTATTTGTCCTTGTTCTGTGGGAATGTTGGGAAGAATTTGCAGCGGAATTGCTTCCGATTTAATGAGCAGGGCAGCGGATGTGATTCTCAAAGAACGTAAAAAACTGATATGTGTACTTCGCGAAATGCCTTACAATCTTATTCACATCGAAAACATGAAAACGCTGACCATGGCAGGTGGTATTATATGCCCTGCCAATCCTACATTTTATCACCGTCCTTCCAATATTGAGGAACTTGCGTCCACGGTGGTCGAAAGAATTATTGATTTATCTGGACTTAAATTTGCTTCAAAAAGATGGGCAGAGGATATTTCTGAATAGTGGATCAGGTCAAGGATCGAAATTCCTGTCCGCAAAATAATTCTATTTCAGAATCTTTCAACCTTGAATCAGGGCACTTTGTGAAAAGAATTTTTGACTTAAATGAATGAATCAATGCTTTTCGTAGTGCATGAAAAGAATTACGATTTTTAATAAAACTCCACAAAAATCTGTATGGCAGGAATAAAAAAAACAAAAAAGAAAATCCAGGAAACCTACAGTTTTTTAGCATCCAAACAATTTGGTTTTTTTTAATTTTCTGCTCCAAATCATCTGCTTTAAACTGCTCTGTAATGGTACCTCCTTCTCGATGAAAAAGTATCGCCAAGGGATTATATACAGTAGGACGATTCTGTTTCCAAGCCCGGTATCCGAGATCGAGATCTTCACAATAAGCGGGATAGAATAGGCGATCGAAGCCCTGTAGTTCATTATAGAATTGCGTTCTAAAAACAGCCGCCCCACCTCCACCATACAACGAATACCGCACTGAATCATCCATCAAAGTTTTGTCCCAGTAAGTATAAACCCAACCTTTACTGTATTTCATTTTTCTAACGAAAGAGGTTTGCTCATTTCCATCCCAATTCATAATTTTGCAGGTAACGCTGAAAAGGTTCTTGTTTTTGTTTAAAATAGGAATCGTTTGGTTTAATGACTCCTTGTCCATGCGCATATCATCGTTGAGGATGAAAACGTATTCACTTTGAATTTCCTGCACGAATTTATTAAGCGAAAAAAGATAAGCATTTTCTGCCGATACTTTGTATTCAAACTCAGGAAAATGGATCATTACAAATTCATTTGTGGGCTTATCTGCTCCATTGTCCACAATCCAAACATCAATTTTAAAGGCAGGTGAATTTTCGATAGCTTCCCTTACCGTGGGAAGCAAAAATTCCAAATGTTTTTTGCCTTTATAGGTAAGAATCAATATAGTACAATCATTCGGCATTTCATTAGGGTTTATCGAAACAAATTTTAAAGTTTTTAGGTAAAAATTAAATCACCTTCTCCATCATGAATTTTGCGTGTAGAAAAATCAAACTTCTTGAGCGATTTTGAAAAATAAAATCGTCTGTCAACAAGTTTTTTTTTGTAACAAGGCCAATATAATTTTTCTATTTCATCATTCAATTCTTGGTAAAAGCAGGTAAACGTTTTTGCCTTATATGCAGTTAAAATTTTCAATAAGACCTGAGCCATTGCTTGATGATGGTTGTTACAAATATAATAAGGAATCGTAAAATATTCATCCCGACAGCGCAAAACGAAAATGGAAATGATTTCCTTTTCATCATAGACGCAACATGGAAGATAGAAAAACTGCTTTTCTGAAGATGAAAAATAATATCGGTTTTTAATATCCTTGGATTCTAATCCTTGAAGCACCCATGGATTTTTTAAAATCCATTCCAAGGCTTTTTGGTTTTTTCGAAAAACAAAATTTCTATCGTTATTCTGGATCCAAGCTTCCATATTCGTGTCAATTTGGTTGAATACTTCTACAGAAAACTTGCCAACAGGAAATGAATTCAATTTGCTTTTTTGTCTTGTTACTATTATAGAATTCAAACAAGAAGTTATCAGATTTCTAAATGGTTTTTGCGCAGATTTTTCAGTTTTAAAAATATAATCAAATCCCGTTTTTTTCGTTAATTCAAAAAAGAAGGAAGAGTTCTCGTACAAACCTGCTGCTTGTTCTGAATAGCCCGCAGCAGCCACTTTCCTATTATATAAACCATAAGCTCTCAGGAAAATGATGGATGCCACAGAATCTTTTGAATATTTAGGATTTACATACCAAGCGCTAAGCCAAGCCATTTTTATGGATTCGTTTTTTGTGTGTGCGATTTCCGGTATCAGAGAAATATAACCAGCCCACTCATTATCAATAACGGCAGCAATGAACAAAACATCTGAATCCTCAGCTATTGGATTTCTGATCAATGATATAAGTCTTTGCCTTGTTATAGGGATTTGCGTGGAAAAAGGAGGGAAAAACTCCCCTGCTTTTTGAATTAAATCAGATTTTGTGTATAAAGTAATTTCCAAAATATAATAGTTTTAATGTGCTAGATAAAATTACTAATTATTTTCATAAAAACGGATTTTATTTTTTAGGCATTACTTCGTTTTTTATGGTCTTTTGTAAAAATCCTTTCCCCTCAATTTCCTGATCATTTTTTCAAAATAAAATCTTTTGAAAACAATTTGAATATCTCCTGCATACTTCTCCATCCAAAAACGATGAAATACAAAAGGAATGGGGTCATCGATAAGGTCGTGGGCAGCAAAAAAGAGGTCAACATTACTTTTCAATTTTCCATATATGTTGCTGCTCATACTCTCATCATCAAAAGGAAAAGCGAAAGACTTTATTTCGGGCGAGAATTTTTTCTCCAAGAACTCCATGCTGCTTTGAATTTCATGAATTTTTTCCTCTTCGGTAAGAAACAAAAATTTTTTATGAGAAGCGGAATGCGCTCCCACTTCAAAACCTTGCCTAATAAGAGAATCCACCATTTGGCTTGTCATATAAGGCTGCTGCATGCGAAGAAAATGATCAAAATTATAATCAATCACTTCAGCAATTTTATTGAGCACAGATTCATCTTTGAAAGCAAGACTCAAAACAGTACTTTTCATTTGATCCAAGGCAGGATTCTTTATATCCAGAAGATTACATATTGTGCTTATCTGCGGAATGGTCAAAACCTTTTTGTCCAGTACTGAGCAAAGCAAACTTGCTTTGTTTCTGCTGAACAAAGATTTGTTATCAAGAAATGAAGTAGTCAGAAAAAAAACAGCAGGGATTCCATACCATGCCAACTCAGGAGCAATAAAATCATAGCATTCCCGATAACCATCATCGATTGTAATCAAGATAGAATCATTTGACAAGGGTTTGTGTGAAATGATAGAATTATGGACATCTTTTAAAGAAACGGGTTTGTAATATTTAATGATAAATTGAAGATCTTTTCTAAACTGAATCAACGTTCTGGGCTTGTACAAATATTGTATATGAGGCAAATCATCATCCGAAATTAAATGGTAAAAAGGACAAACAAGCTTTACAGGCAAGCGACGCTTGAGAGTTCCCCAAGCAATATGCTTGAATGCATTCCATGCTATTGATTTATTGAGATTTTTCAGCATCTCTGATTTTTTTAAACCTTTCTCCTACAATCAATCGTTCTACCTGACGTATTTTGATAGGAATCTTATAGTCTTCAATTTTGCCCAAGCAATGTTGCCTTAGTAATCTTTTAAAATCTTTCTGATCCATTTTTTCGAATAAAACCACATCGGCTGCTACGGCTTTTCCAAGCACAGGATTGTCAATAGCAAAGACAGATACATCCCTGATTTGAGGCATTTCCAGCAAAACTGATTCAACTTCCGCAGGAAAAACTTTTTGTCCTCCTACATTGATGATGTCTGAATCCCTGCCTAAAATCTTAATCCATTCGCCATCTTGCAAAACCCTGTCGCCTGTGTTATACCAACCTTCTGAATCAAAAGGTGAAGCTGAATTCAGATAGCCCAAGATAGCAGTTTTTGCTTTAATAAACAAAATTCCATCCACTATTTTTGTTTCATAATCCTCGCCACCCACTTGCATCCACAGTGAATCAAAGCTCTTGGATCGTGTTCGCATAACACCCAATTCTGTAAGGCCATAAGTTTGCTTCATTTCAATCTTGGGGAAGCATTTATGAAATGCCTTCAATGTGGCTTCTGGCATTGCTTCTGTTCCGTAGCTCACGGTTTTGAGGGAAGAAATATCAAATTGCTCATAAGCTTTGCTCATGAGAATCAAATTGATAAAAGTAGGCGTTGTGGGAAGTAATTCTATTTTGTTTTTTTGTATGAACTCACAGACAGCTTCGGGTTCTCTTTTATTTGGCATACCAATCATTCCGGCATTGGAAAGTATATAGAACAAAGTGTTCATACCGCCCCAATGATCGAAAAGAAGAAATGTAATGGTTCGCAAAGGTTTTCTTTGTACTTTAAATTTATCGAGCAAAAAACTAAAGTCATGCAAAGCAGCTTTGGGCTTGCCAGTTGAACCTGATGAAAAAATGATAATTCCAGGATGCCGCCTGTCCCTCAATTCTTTAATCATCGGATGAACTGGGTTGGGTTCATTTTTATAAAAACGATATTCTGCCAAATGAAAATCAAAAAAATATTCCACTTGAACAATTTCCATTTTTTCATCCACATCTTTATTCAAATGACTAAAAGGAACAAAAACACAGGCTTTCTCAATAATGACAAGCATAAGCGCAATGGGTGCTATATGATAATCGGCACGAACGGCGATGATGCTTCCTGCTGCAATGTTTTTTTCTTCAAAGAAGTGCAACCAATCATTGTATGCATCGATCAGATCTGAATACAAAAAGCTCTGATTCCCAATCACCATGGCTTGCTGATTCAAATTCGCCTTTATTTTTTCAAGAATAAAATCTATAAACATTACACTCCTCCTAAATAAATGGTTTGCCCCGATACCATATTGCTATTTTCATGTAAGAAATAGTCAATGGTATTCAGAACATCCTGGTAAGTACCGTATTGCTTCAAAGGTAATCGGTCGATAAGTTTTTCAATTGTTTCAATGGGCACATTTTTAATCAGATCCGTTTTTATGAGCGTTGGTGCAACGCAATTTACAGTGATTCCCAACGATGCCAATTCTCTGCATAGTATCTGTGTCATGGATTCTACTGCTGCTTTTGAGGAGGCGTAAATTAGTTCGCCTTCGAGTTTCACAGGAACAGAAATGGTCGAAAAATTTACAATTCGCCCAAATTTATTCTTCATCATTTCTTTGGCTGTTTCCCGACAAAATAGAAATGTGCCAAAAACATTGGTCTTGAACACTTTTTCCAAAGCAGAATAAGGTGTAAGCAAAGCATGATTCATTATAGCAATTCCGGCATTATTGATCAATGCATCGATTTGTCCAAATTGCTTTGCCACACTTCGAACCATTTGTTTTACCGCCTTTTCGTCCGAAACATCCAGCTTGAAATGCAGATAGTTAGGATGTACCAGATCGGTTTCGGCACGAGAGCATCCTGCAACCAAATAACCATTTTCAAGGTAATTTTCGGTTAAAAAACGACCAATCCCCTTGCGGTTACCTGTAATGATAATATTTTTTACTCTTGGCATTGGACGAGGATTTAAATGGATATATAATTATAGTAAGGACTTAATTACCTTATAATCATTGGTAATCCTAAATATAAACAGCAATTTATTCCATTGTTTCGTTCAATCGCAAAACAACAAAATCGGACAAACTTGCAACCGTTTTGAAAGGACTGTTTTTTTGTGAAAAAGCTTTTTCGTCGGCAATAATGATTTCCTTATCAAACTCAGAACTAACCACTTCTTCGATGTCAGCAATCAGGGTAACAAGACTAATGCTATCAAGACATCCATTTTTTCCAAACAATATGGTTTCAGGATTCGCCTGAGTTAATTCAGGCTCATTGCGACTTTCGCCAATTTCTTTCAAAGCCTCGATGATGATCGATTGAACTTTACTAATTTGATCCATGCTTTTATATATATTTACGTTTGCAAAACTAATAGAATTTGAAAAAAATCAAAACCATATTGCCTAATCAAATGATTAAATAAATTAAGTAAAAACATTACAATAATTTTACAATAATCATGAATGATTCAAGTTTATTATGTAGAAATTTGTAAAAATAAAATTGAAATTGATTACTCACTAAACAAGGAAATGTTATGAAAAGATTTAGCCGAATTTTTATTATTGTATGTTTGTTAGGCGCAATAACTTTGAACTCTGGTTGTGGTATCTTATTGGCTCCGACAAATAACACAAACAACAAGAAAAAAATAGACAATAACACCAACAACAATAATAGTAACAATAATAACAATAAAAAGCGAATAGGAAATTAAAAGTATTAAAAAGTATTCAGAGTTTACAATGCGAATATTTCTTTACAGTACTATTATCACAGAATTGTATCTCAAGGAAATTCTTAGCGAAGAAAATAATGTGTAATTTTAGAATTTTTCAAAGCATTTTGTTGATAATGTTTTGCTAAAAGAGGAATACTGATTACGTATTCCTCTTTTTATTTATCTTATTCCACCGTAACCGATTTTGCAAGATTTCTTGGTTGATCTACATTGCATCCCCGCATAACTGCTATATGATAAGACAACAATTGTAATGGAACTACAGCCAATAAAGGTGAAAGAGCTGGATGCGTATCGGGTATCTCAAGTACGTGATCAGCTATTTCGTGGATAAATGTATCTCCCATGGTGACGATTGCAATCACAATTCCTTTTCGGGCTTTTACTTCCTGAATATTGCTTACAATTTTTTCGTAGGATTTATCTTTGGTAGCCAATACAACAGCAGGCATATTATTGTCTATTAAGGCAATTGGCCCGTGTTTCATTTCGGCTGCCGGATATCCTTCTGCATGAATGTATGATATTTCTTTTAGTTTTAAAGCTCCTTCGAGTGCTACCGGAAACAAATATCCTCTTCCCAGATACAAGAAATTATTTGAATCTTTATAAAGTTTTGCAATTTCGATGAAAGTGTCATTCATTTTTAAAATTTCTTCAATCTTTTTAGGAATTTCGACCAGATCTTTAATTAAGCTGGTATAATTTTCCTGACTTAAATGCCCAGTGCTTTGTCCAAGAATAGCAGCCAGCATGGTCAAGACAGTTACCTGAGCTGTAAATGCTTTGGTGGACGCTACACCTATTTCCGGTCCAGCGTGAGTATAAACTCCGGCATCTGTTTCGCGTGCAATGCTGGAACCCACCACATTGCAAATACCGATTACAAGTGCTCCTGCCTTTTTGGCAAGATTTATGGCCGCAAGTGTGTCGGCAGTTTCACCGCTTTGGCTAATTGCAATCACCACATCATCTGGATTAATCACCGGATTTCGATATCGAAATTCTGATGCGTATTCTACCTCCACCGGAATTCGGGCAAAATCCTCTATAATGTATTCACCGACTAAACCAGCATGCCATGATGTACCACAACCAATAATCAGGATGCGTTTTGCATTCAATAAGCGATCCATAACATGATGCAAACCACCCAATTGAATTGCGGTATTGTTTCCTGCAACCCTGCCTCTCAAAGTATCCATGATGGAACGAGGTTGTTCGAAAATTTCTTTCAACATAAAATGCTCATAGCCCCCTTTCTCAATTTTATCTAAATCCAAATCAATTTGGTGAATTTCGGGTGTAAGCTTGGTATTTTCGATATTTTTCAAAACCAATTCATTGCGTTTAATAACGGCAATGTCACCATCATTCAAATAGATGACACTTTTGGTATGTTCTATGATTGGCGTAGCATCTGAGGCAATAAAATATTCTTCATTTCCGATACCAATAACCAAAGGACTCCCTTTTCTGGCAGCCACAAGTAAATCGGGTTCGTCCTTACTGTAAATAACTAATCCATAAGCACCTACAACCTTTTCTAATGCTAAGCGAATGGCTATTTCAACACTTAAATCGCCTTTGAGATAAAAGAACTCAATCAAATTGGCCAATACTTCGGTATCTGTATCACTATAGAAAACATATCCATTCTCTTCCAGTTTCTTTTTTAAGATTGAATAGTTTTCAATAATGCCATTGTGAATCAAAACAAAATGGCCATTGTTAGACTGATGTGGATGTGCATTGATATCATTGGGTTCGCCATGTGTAGCCCAACGTGTATGCGCCATGCCGATGGTTCCCGATAGGTTTTCATTTTTTATAAATTCTTCCAGTTCGCTAACCTTACCTTTCTTTTTATAAATAACGAGGTCTTTTTGAACAATTGCGATTCCGGCAGAATCGTAGCCCCGGTACTCCAACCTTTTTAATCCATTGATAAGAATAGGATAAGCATTCTGTTTACCAATATAACCAACTATTCCACACATAATTAAAGCTTTTTATATGTTACCTTAAGTTTCATTTTTTTTCCACCCTTTAAAACCACTCTGGCAGGGTCGTACTCCTTCAAAAGGGATGTTATATACAACTGATTCCCTTCTTGATTTTCGTATAGCAAATTTTGCATATAATTTGTGATATTGAATATATAGGTTTTATTTTTTTTATCGTAATAACACCCCACTCTTTGACCGTTATTGTAATAACCACTAAGGCTCTCAAATTGCCCCTTAACAAGGCCATAAATCGTTAACTTCGCCATTCGGGGATAAACATCCACCATGGTACTGACTGAATCCCCAGCCGGTATGCTTAACTTTGCGTCCATAACAAAATAACCTTTGGGTCTTTTTCCTAACGTGTCTATATCTATTTTTGCAGCAAGGCTGTTGCAACCCTGTATGTATAGCAAAGAGTCATCGTTGGTGGCATCATCCAGATAATTTTGAATTGTGGCTGAGTAGGTATTCTTATTCACTCCATATCTGTTATTAAAACTGGAAATATCTAAATCCAAGACCTTTTCTACGCTTGATTTATCCTTGTATTTTAGTTGAATCTTAGAACCTGTCTTCAAGTTAACTCTCAACAACAAATTATCATCGGTAATTTTTGAACATTCAACATAAATACCTTTGAAATACTTATACAATGCTGGAGGATATTTAAAAGTATCGATGCTGGATGTTTTTATTTTTTCTATGAAACCATCATTTAATGGAATCGTAATCGTTGATTTGTTTGAAATGGATCTGGGATTAAAAATATCGATCTCGGTATCTGCTATGGTAATAGAATTCAAATCGACGTATTTATCCACTTCACTTGAACTTGTTCGACTTCCTCCAAGTGTGTCTTTCAACTCATAAACTCTGAATTTGAATTTAACTTTTTCCATCGCATTAGAAGGATAAATTGAAGTTGTATCCACGTTTAAAATCAGATTCAAAGAATCAACCGAAGAAATATCGGCGGGGTCGAAACCCACAGTAGAAACTGTATAATCGGCTAAAAAATTGCAGTTCATGCTGCCAAAAATATCATCGCTGATATAGCCAAGACTTACATAAGGATAGAAAAATGGTGTGTTCTTTGAAAATTCTGATGCTGAAATTGCCGCTGTGGAATTATCGTTGAAACAAGTATCTTTTACTGTAAATGATCTTAGGTCAAAAGAATCCGTTTTAAAATAGGAGGCATCGTCAGGCGGGAGCAAATCTATTCCAAATTCACTATTTTTTTTACATTGAAAAAAGAACAAACTGATGATGAGAAAAACAATAGCGAAAGAAGACTGTCTTAAATTCATTGGATGTATATTTTATTACTTTTGCTTTCCCTCATGTTCAAGAAATAAACAGAAAAGCTTAATTTGATGGCCGCAAAAGTAATAAAATAATTCGAATTAGATATGAATATTTTTCCAATTCCCTTAACGTTATATTAGTCTAAAAAATGTTTATAAAACTCTGCATAAGAATCGATATAGTCTTCCATGCTTTGATGCTCAAGAATAGGCTTTTTAGATTTTTTAACAAAATCAACAAGTAGTGGATCCACATTTTCATTTCCCATAATGATGCCATCAGCATTTTTTATAGCCAATTTGCTTGTATTTATGAAATCAGGACTTTCTACAACGGCAAAATCCTTATCGCTAACGCCATCCATTTTGACTTTATCTTTGTAATTTTTTTCAAATTTCATGTCGAAGCCATCGTTATAGATGGAATACACAATTTTAGAATTGGCAAATAAGGGATCGTCAGCAAAAGCTTTTTTGATATATAGGGGAACCAAGAAAGTAATCCATCCGTGGCAATGAATAATGTCGGGCGCCCAACGAAGTTTGCGAACAGTTTCAATCACACCTCTGGCAAAAAATACAGCTCTTTCATCATTATCGGTAAATGCAGCTCCTTCAGTATCGGAGAGCATGAACTTCCGGTGAAAATAATCTTCATTATCAATGAAATAAACCTGCATTCTGGCCGATTGAATTGACGCAACCTTGATAATAAGGGGATGATCTGTATCATCAATAATCAGGTTCATCCCAGAAAGTCTGATAACTTCATGAAGCTGATTTCTTCTCTCATTGATCAAGCCAAATCGCGGCATAAACGCCCGAATTTCCATACCTCGCTCCTGAATACCCTGAGGTAGATAACGACAAATTATAGACATTTCTGTTTCAGGAAGGTAGGGTGTTATTTCTTGCGCAATATAAAGCACTTTCTTTTTTTCCATTGTTCGCTTGATTTTTTTACGGTACAAAAATAGTAAAAAAAATCTTGAATATTCTAAAATTTTTTTGACCTTATCTTTTTAGCAATAATTATAATTAAAACAATTTCAACAATTCTCGTCGTTTGAATTTATTTTGAAAATTGAAAACAGATTGTTTGCAAAAAAAAGTATTAATTTTGCATCTTTTATTCGTTATATATCTTACTCAAGATATTTTGACATTTCCCAATGATTAGAGTGTGAAATATTTTTAACTAAAATTTGAGATACAATGAAAAACCAATTAAAAATCGTCATTCTTTTATTTATTATGAATCTTCCGAACTTTATGAAAGCTCAATCTGTTGCAGATAGCGTGGAAATGAAAGCCGGATATGCTTATGATGTATATTACAGTTTAAAGAATGGTATAGTAGATACTTTTTATAGAAGCAACTGGGATATTGCCTTTGGAATAGGAAGGCGAACAGGTTCTATTCTCATCAATGAGGGAAAAGGTATAGAACTTTATCTGTACAAAGGCGGAGATATAAATGACTGGGAGACTGCTGATACCGTGGGTATAAAAACATGGCCAAAATTATTTAATGCAGATTCATCTTGGGAATGGGGCGCTTTTAATCAAAACGTTGCGCCTGGGGATGATTTTGACCAAGGTTGGGGAATATATAATATGATTTCGCATAATGTTGAAGGAGATAGCATCTATTTTATTAAATTGGGAGCAGCAGATTACAGGAAAATAATCATTGTAGAAGAAAATGGTTTCACCAATGATTATACGATTAAATTTTCGAATGTGGACGGCAGCAATGAGCATCAAGATGTTGCCTATTCAGACGGTCTTTCCCGAAACTTTATTTATTATAGTCTAAACACAAAGGATACCATAGACAGAGAGCCAGTGAAAAGTAGCTGGGATCTTTTGTTTACAAAGTATGCCGAGTTAACGCAAGGAAATTACATTGTAACCGGCGCTCTGCAAAACATAGGCTGCCAGGTAGCGGAGTATCATCAGCAAGGATTGGATCAGGAAACCTACAATGAATTTTCAAGCTTAGAATTCCAGAGTAATATATCGGAAATCGGCTATGATTGGAAATTTTATGATATGGGTCAGGGTAAATGGACAATTTCGGATACAAGTGTTTACTTTGTAAAGAATTTGGCAGGAGATATTTACAAACTCTATTTTACCGGATTTTCGGGGTCTTCAACGGGTAAAGCCTATTTTAAAAAGGAGCTTATAGAACCAGCCTCTGTGCATAAAATTCAAGCCAATTTGAATTTCAGCATTTACCCAATTCCTGCTGCTGATCAGATAACATTCCTCTATACAGGTTCTAATGAAAAGCAAAGCTTGATGATTTCCGATATAAGTGGAAAGCAAATTGCATCTTATAATCTAAATCATAGCAATGGCACTTTGCTTACCCAACAAATTGATTTGAGTAAACTGAATCCGGGGTTATATTTTGCAAGCATATGTAATGGAACATATTCTATTACAAAAAAATTTATTAAAACGAAATAATGTCTTCAAAATCAGGCAAATTCATTGGAATTCTTTTGGTTCTAAACATGTTTTGCTTACAAATGCAATTTGGGCAAACAGGAAGTATTCTGGTTCATGATTATGAAAGCGGAACTGCTTTGCCCAATGCTGTTTTATGTTTTGAAAGTATGGATGGAAAAGAAAAATTCTTTTCGGTATCCGATGATTTGGGGCAGGCAGAAAATCCGGTTAAAAGCAGGTCTATCGTTGTTGTTTCCTTTGTTGGATATGTTTCTTTGTTAGATACCATAAACGCCGGAGAAAATAAAACTTTTCAATTAGAATCACAACAATCCCTCAACGAGGTAGTTGTTACTGGACAATATGCAGCAATTCGTGCCGATAAATCAATTTACAATGTTCAGGTAATCAACGCAAAAATGCTCAAAGAAAAGGCAGCTTTAAATTTAGCCGATGCTTTGAGTTCGAATTCCAACATCCACATCAAAAACAACGGCCCTTTAGGAACAGGCTTAAGCATACAAGGTATGGATGGAGCGCATATAAAAATATTGATCGATGGTGTTCCTGTTATTGGTCGCTTGAATTCTATCATTGATCTTTCGCAGTTAAGTGTAAACAACGTGGATCATATTGAAATTATTGAAGGACCTATGTCAGTTGTTTATGGAAGCAATGCGCTGGCGGGTGCAATTAATATAATTTCAAAGGAAAGTAATTCAAAGAAAATTGAAACAGGTTTTGATTCTTATTATGAATCGATAGGAATATCCGATTTTCAGGTTTCGGCACTTGCAGGTTTTGGCAAAAGTTCTATCATAATGAATGGTGGTAGATATTTTTTTGATGGCTATTCCATTGATAATAATTCCCGTGATTTGGACTGGAATCCCAAACAACAGTATAGAGGTGATTTTTCCTATATTTTTCAATCAAAAAAGATTAAAATAAAACTCTCTGCCAATACTTTTGATGAAAAACTTTGGTACAAAGGTCCATTGCTCCCACCCTATTTTGAAACTGCTTATGATACATGGTTTTCTACATTAAGGAGCAATGTTGTTTCTCAAGTTGCTTTCAAAACCAACAGAAACAGGTTCATTAATACGTTATTATCTTTTTCCGACTATCAAAGAACAAGTTTACAACAATTCAAAGATCTTACCCTATTGCAAACATTTGATATAGAAAAAGATACAGCAGTTTTTAAAAATTATATGCTTAGAAGTTCATTGAGTTCCAATAGCCCCAAAGACCGCTTAAACTATCAATATGGTATAGATTTAAATTTTGAAGAAGGACAAGGCGAAAGGATCAAAGGAAAATCGAATGAAATAGGCGATTATGCTGCCTTTGGAAGTATCACCATGAAGTTTCTCGAAACTTTTGAATTGCAAACAGGTTTACGACTTATTTACAATACTGTGTATAAAGCTCCCTTAGTTTATTCCTTTAATTTGAGGCATTCTGTAAACATGTTAACCTCAAGAATTTCCTATTCCAGAGGTTTTCGCTCACCATCACTAAAAGAACTGTATCTTAATTTTGTGGATGCAAATCACAATGTTTTTGGTAATGAAAACCTGAAAGCGGAAAACTCTCATAACATAAACGCCTCTTTGCAATTTAACAAAAGGAAAAGAAGCTACCTGACAAGCATAGAACTAAAAACATTTTTTAATATCATCAACAACAATATTTATTTGGCTCCTGAGGGTAGCGATAGTACTTCGATTCGATACCATTATGTTAATTTAGCCCGTTATAGTACTTTAGGATTTGAATTGAACTTCAATTGGAAAATTTTCCCCAGTTTTTCTTTCCAAACAGGCATAGGAGAAATTGGCAGATACATGTCCGCAACATCAGAAAATTTAAAACTGAACTCATTTACTTTTAGTGAAGATGTTGTTTGCTCTATGCACTATAAATGGCATAAAGCCAATCTTGATTTTTCGCTTTTCTACAAATACACCGGAAGAATTCCAGAATTTTCCCTCCAAGATGATTTTTCTCTCATCGAAGGTTATATAGATCATTATCACAGTATGGATTTTACCATTATTAAAAGTCTGTGGAAAGATCAATTCAGTATTTCCGCAGGAGCAAAAAATATTTTTGATTACAATACCGTAAAATCATCCACATTGGGAGGTACTCACAGTGGAAATTCCTCTTCTACCTTTGTCGGTTATGGAAGAACTTATTTTATTAAATTGAGCTATAATCCAAAGTGGAAAAATGAAAAACGAAAAGATTAGGTTTTGGGGTTTATTTTTTGTTTTGACCTTTTGTTTTGCTATACTAAATGCCCAAACGACAGTGCAAATAGAACTCATGGAGAGGCATTTTGAGCCTAATGTTCACAAACATTATGATGTCAAATTAGCAAAAAACAATCGGAACGAACTGCAATTTGTTTTTGGCTCTTTGTTCTTTGTTTATAAGGAATTCATTGCTTCTCAAGATTCGTATTCCTGCGTATTTACGCCAACTTGTTCAGAATTTGCGATCATGGTTATTCGTAAAAAAGGTGCATTTATGGGTTTGTTGTCAAGCTTCGACCGACTTTCTCGCTGCAATGGACTAAGTCCTGAGCTATACAAAATAGACCAGCAAAATAGCAAATTGATAGATCCGGTGAGTGATTATTAAAACCTATAGATAAACGAATAATAGGATGTTATAAAAGTACATTCGTATATAAGCGGGTTGCGTGTTTTTGGGGATGACCTTAATTCATTCGATATTCATCCTAATACAAAGATTTTATTTTCCCATGCATAAATGCATGGGCTAATGATTAGTGCCCTGAAAATCAGAAGAATTAAATTGAAACATATTCTAAGGAAAATATTCATTCAAATTAATTCCATACCCCAAACAATGAACCCATCAATAGCTCTGCCATTTATGGCGGAGTGATTTTCAATTATTTTGGCCAACAAGGAATTATGCGATCCATTATCTCCACCAACCCGCTCCCATAGATACGCAATACATTGCATATCTAAAGTTGTGCCCTGATTTTTGGTTCTTAAGCATATTTTAGAAAAAATGCGCCACAATTGTTTGCACTGTTTCAGGAATTCTAAAGTTTAAAAGGTTGGAAGTGAATTGTAATTTAAAATAATCCCTACAAAGTTTTTTTTTCTCAAATCTATCCATTATATTTGATTTGAAAGTATAGAAATTTTTGAACAACTCAAGGGCGAGTGGTGTAATGGTAGCACACGATTTATATCGTTAATTATCTTGCAAAAGGTCAAAACGATATTACTCCAAAGCCGGTTAAGCTCGTGGCTCAGGTTCGATTCCTGGCTCGTCCACAAAGATTGAAAAATGAACAAAAATATTCAAATCGTAGCGCTCAGACAGCAAGCCATTTTCATTCCCGAAAATGAATTGAAGCATTCCATTGCTGAGAATAGAGATATTGCCTTAAAAACCACTGCCAAACTGGCAAAACTGGGCTATATTCCTACAGAAAGGCTTTTGAGTGCTTTATTGATTACGCCCGAAAATATCCACAGCGAATTTATTGAATATATTGAAGAAGTCAAGGGAGTTCATTTAAATTGGGCTCCCTTGATCAAGCAATGGGATATTCCAACAGGTGAAACAATTCAGGATCATCTGTTCACTTTTTTTGCAAATATTTTTGATTTTACCAAAGGTACTGTTTTACAATGCGGTCATTTGATTCCTGACAATACTTTCGATTTGAATCGCTACAATGGATGTCCTTTTTGTGGAAGACCCTTTGTGATAGAAAAAATTGAACTAACAGCCTCTGATGCCAAATTGAAAGTTCTGGAATTATGGACTACGTCAGATGCAATAGCATTTTTTGCAGATTTACTCACATCGAAAACCGCATTGGATGCCACTCAAGCAGATAGCTTAAATCAATTGCTTTCCAGTTTTCCTTATCCTCAAGAAATAGAACCGGCAATGGCCGAAACCCGAATGCTGGTGATCGATTTTCTTGTTGCAAATCAACAGGCTGAACAAGCACAAAGGTTTTTCAAAACACCTACCGACATACTGCGCTATTTGTGGTATAAAAAAACAGGCTTTCTTCAATTGGTAAAGCCCAAAACCATATTAAAAAGAACTGCGCTTAATAATAAATCTCACTTTGGGCGACCGAATGCAACAGATAATTCTGGCGGAAAAGCAGTTGAACTAAAGAAAATCGAAATTAAACTAAAATACAACCGTTCATTTAGTCGAATTATTGCAAAGTGGCTCAATAATTTGTCGATGAAACCTGAGCAAATTTGCGAAATCATGCATCCTAACCGGAGTTTGTGGGTTCGCTTTATTCGGGCTGCAAGGTTATTGGAGTTCAGCAAGCGACAAGGCTTTGAGACATTAAAAATTATATTGGATTTATTTCATCAGGAAAATTATACGGTTTGGCAAGCTCAGGTCAATCGATACAAGCAAAACAATGAAATTGAAAATGCATTGAAAATGCTCCAGCAAAGGCCTGGTGTTTTTTCCAGAGCACTATTTTCTTACATGCTCAGATTTGACTACATAAAAGTAATTCAGGCATTCGAGGAAATTATACAAAATGTGCCCGCAAGGTTGGTTTTCACATTGAATATGTACGCTCAACTTTATTTTGCCAGAGGCGGATCCAGAGTTGTGAAACCCTTAGGAGGATATCCTAAAAAGATTCTACCCAATAAACTCATTTACAGTCATTCTGTTGAAGTCGTTCAAACAATGCTTACATCCATTGAAAGCTTATGTTTGAAAGCTATTAAAATGAGATTCCAAAAAGAGAATAATCCCAATAAAACCATATATATCGAAGATCAATTGTTCGGAATGCCCGTTGCAATAGGTGATCGAAGTGAGACGATACAGGATTGCTCCGCTGTTTTGCAAGGTCAAAAATTTTCTTTGGAAGGCGAAACCTTGCGGCTATTCATGCATTGGGGAAAAGGTCTTCAGCCTCAAAATCTGGATATGGATTTGTATGCCTCCGTTTATTATTCTAATGGAAGCATGATAGAATGTTTCTATGGCTATCATAACATTAAAGATCAGGCGATTTATTCGGGTGATGTAAGAGAAATACCCAACGAACTGGGGGCGGTTGAATACATCGATTTAAACCTCCCCAAATTAAAAGAGGCCCAGGCCAATATTGTAGTTTTCAGTTGTAAAGCTTACAACATGCCAGCTCTTACCATGAATTTGGTTGTAGGATGGATGAATAATAAATCTCCGATGATTATTGAAGGAACAGGAGTTGCCTATAACCCCGCCATGGTTCAGCACATGGTTCGAATAAGCAATGACATAAGCCGCGGAATGATTTTTGGTTATCTGGATGTGCAAAATCAAAATGTAGTTTGGCTCGAAATGCCTATCGGAGATAATAATTCAGGTGGTTTAAGCAAGGAATCGATTTTGACTTTCATTAGCCGATTGAACTCAAAGCTAAATATAGGTTCACTGCTGAAAATCAAAGCTGAGGCACAAAATCTTACAATCGTTAATACGAAAGAAAATGCAGATGAAGTGTATGATTTTCGCTGGGCTTCCAATGCTGCGGCTGTTACAAAATTACTTGTAGATTGATAGGCACTTTTTATCTATCATTTATTTTTGATTTATAAGTCGTTAAGTTAAACAATGCGTATCAATTTGTTGACCAACAGCTTTTAAAATGTTTGCAATACGATTAAATCATTAATATGTAAACCACAATAATAAATCACGTATCCAAAGCGGAGATATAACGAACAGCTATTTGCGTAGTTTTTAGGGCTATGTTGCGCCTGCGGCAGCCAAAAAAATTATTGCTAATATAGCATGTTATAGCTTTTATTTTTTTTAACGGTTAATTACCCTAAAAATTTGACACAATCATCGCTTATATACTTTTGCTTATCGACTATCCAATCTGGTAATCCAGGGGATAGTACTACTTTTCCTTCGATTTCTAATTGAGATATTTTTTCATTAAGTTCTAAAAGTTGTTGTAAAATGTCTTTTTTTCCATCAAAACCGTACGCTTCAATTACTGCATTATCCAAATCCGTGTGCAAATCTTTTAGTTTGTTTTTGCCAGGTTTCTCTAAAATCCGATAAATTTCGCGTAATGTGGAATTATTCTTTTCCAAAATTGTATTTCGTTCATCTCGCAAAGCTTTTGAAACTTTTGCAATTTTTTGAATTTGTTTTTCTGTTGGATTTTGGGGCCAAGGGAAGGTGTCCCAAACTGTATTAGCTGTATATCTGAATGTGCCACCTAATGATGAACATTTTTCCGTAAACCAAAGCCAATGCAAATTTGATTGTATTATGCCAAAGGAATAATCGTCTTCAAAAGTAAAAGCCATTAAAGCATCACTCGGATGTATTTCACTATCTATAAATTCAAATATAGCCCTTTGGGTTACTCGAGAACAAGCGATATACCTAGTCAGTCTCTTGATACTTTCAAGCAAGTCTTCACGACCATAAGATAGTTTCCACCATTTATTATAGAAATTAATATGATGCCTATTTATTTTTGCTTTTGAATTTTTAGAAATTATTAATTCATTTTCTGCCTCTTGTTTTTTCGCTCTTACTTCCCTTTCTTCCAAAATTTCTTTTTCAACCATTTTATATAAAACTTTAAAAGTGGAAGCTTCGTTTATGTCAAATGGTGTAAAATCAATTACAAATCTTTTTGGTTGGGATTTTTTATTTGAAACTAATTCGTCGCCTGTCAAAATCGGTTTTAATGCGCAATTATACTCAGGATGTTGTTTTAAAATTTCTTTTGCTTTGACAATTGGCATAAGAAATCCTTCATGACCATGAGTTTGCCCTAAAAAGGCTAATTTAGGTTTGCGGTTACACTCCAAAACTTTTGCCGAAGCAACATCAGTCTTTAAACTTAGACTACTGTTTATTATATTCATTTGGTGAAGTACAAGTTCTTCCTTATCATTTGCAAAATATAAATGTTTTTCTTCTTGACTTGCTCCATTTTTCCATGAAACAATTGAAACAAAAACAGCAGCTTCACCAGACCATTTTTGCGAAGAAACTGCATCTATAATTGTACCACCATTTTTTATAATGTATTCTAAACTTCCCTCACGGCTGTAATTCTGTCGAATTGTGTTTGTGCCAACTAAACCGGCATAACAATTTTCTTTTAGATTCCGATGTGCTTTATAATACCAATATACGCAAAAGTCAGCACGGCCTGGCACTTCTGGGTAGGCATTTCTAAGTTTGTTAATATATTCTTTTCCAAACTCTTCTTGCATTTTATTTTTGCTTTGATATGGCGGATTGCCAATAATTGCATCAACTTCCGGCCACTGTCTTTGTGTGCCATCTTCATTCAATAATGCATCAGCGCAAATTATATTTTCGTCTAAATTGTCTAATGGTAAAGCATCAGAATTATCGGCCGTTTCTTTAATTGTTAATTCTTTGGCTACCATTAGCGTAACTTTTGCAAGTTCAACAGCATAAGATTTTATATCAATACCATAAAATTGCTTTGTACTTACGTAATTACCTTCTAAGAAAAACTTTTGAAATTCTTTAGCTTCTTCTCTGGTTTTCGCATTTTCTCTTATTAATGTTAAAAGTGTTTTCTCTAATCTTTTCATTTCTTTAAAGGCAACAAACAAAAAATTACCACTTCCACAAGCTGGGTCTAAAACTTTAAATTTACGAAGTTCTTTTATTAGTTTGTAATAATCATCAAGAGATTTTGCTTCTTCAATTCTTTTTTCCCAAGGACGAACAATTACTGGATAAACAATTTTTCGAATATCTATTTCATGCGTATAATGAGCTCCGAATTGATGACGTTCATCTGTTTCTAACGCACTTTCAAAGATAGAACCAAAAATACCAGGATTAACGTTTTGCCACTTTTTTACTGCTGAATTTTGCAAACTAATAAGTTCGGAACGAGTAAGTTCTATTTTGTGTATGTCTTTAAAAATTCCTCCATTAAAATAATCTACTCCTTTGTATATTCCTGCACTGGCAATGCCTTTTGTGTTCATTTCAACAAAAAGATTACCTATAATGTCGTAAGATTTTGGTATAATTAAGGCTTCACCGGCTTCATAAAGACATTCGTTTATTAATTTTGAGAAAAGATGGTCTGGCAAAAGTTCAACATCTTCGGCAAATAATGATATAATACATTGCATTAGATAAGTTAATGACTTTTGGCGATCAACACCTCTCTTTTGCATTGATTTAAAAATATAACTTAAATCTCTAACTGCTTTTGCAGTAATATCATCCTTTTTTGCACCCCAAATTGGTTTTTGGGGCCTGGGTAAAAGAAAAGTTAAACTTTGTCTTCTTTCAAACAAACATGCGAGTTCTATTTTATCTACAGGGTTATCAATATCAAAATCAAAATCATAAATCCAAAATTCATCAAAATTACATAGGATTACATATTGGGGTCGGTTTGGCACAAGTTGTTGCCAATATGAAAACGCCTGTTGATAATGCTTTGACAAAATTTCACCTCGTTTTTTCATTTCGATTAGAACTCGGGGTTTCCAAACCAAATCGGCAAAACTTGTACTTTTCTTTTCTTTATTTTTAATACGAAATTCACAATCGGCTCCTGCTCCTTTTAGTCCTTCATTGTAACCTAAAGACATAAAAAAGTGGTCAAGAAAAATTTGAGCTTCACCTTTTTCATCACCTTTAATATGTTTCTTTGTATATTCTACAAATTGTTTAATTGATTGTTCTGTCATTTCGTATTTAATTTGTTTATCTGTGTTTTCAATAAGCTATAAATTTTACACTAAGAATCATACAATCCTGCTTCTTGGTCTGTGTTTACTATTTCATTAATCAATTTCCTGGCGAGCTTTCATTTCTCTCATGTAGTTAACTACATCATCATATCTAATTCTTCTATGTTTACCAACTTTTGTGAATTTTATTTTCCCTAATTCAAGAAGCTTTATTACATGTGGTCTTGAACAGCCAAGCAATTCCGCAACTGCCTGAGTTGTTAATTCGGTAGCTATGGATACAATTGAGACAGACCGTCCATGACTAGTTTGCTTTAAAATCTCCGCAAGTAATCTTAACGCTTTTAAAGGAACTCTTAATTTATCATGCGTTTCTTCAATCTCAATTTCAGGGTTGCTATCTTTTAATTCAGTGAGTGCAATAGCCAAGGCATCGTAAGATTTCATCGCTACAATCTGCTCTTCCCTGGATGGACGAGTAATATTTTCTAAAATTTGCACGTTTCTATTTTTTTATCAATGCAAACATAATCGAAATATTCGAAATAAGAAAAAAAAACGAAATATTTTTCAACATAAGTTCTAACCCAATAGCAATCGAAAATTTCAATCAAAAAACTTTTGCTCATTTCTACAATTTCGATTCTGAATATTTGCAAATTAGAGTACTCATTTATACCTTTGCATAAGCCCATTTGAAAAAGAAGTATGGAAAAGAAGTACCAGGAATTGCAAAATGATATTGATCAGATTATTGCACTATTTGACAAATTGAAAATTCAGATTGAAAAGCTAAATAACTTGTCGCAGTCAGATAAAGATCTTATTTTGGCCATTGAATATCTTGTAAACCAATACAATACAATAAGAAATACCTTGCCTTTATTTGTTGTTGAGCATTTTGGTGAATCCTTCCAAAAACTTATACGCGAGCTAATTCCTTATTTGAAACATGATCTTGAAAATAATTTTCAGGCAAACCAGACCGAAAAGAACCAAATTCTTTTTACTATAGATCAAATAGATGATCGTTTAAAAACAAAAGACTTGAGTATGAATGAGATTGATAGTCTTCTGGATAAAAGAATGCAGATCAAAATGAATTAAGCTCATACAAGACTATACAAATTCAGGATTAATTCCTAATTTCGAACCGAATTTGTTTTTTTTGACTATGACCTACTATTCCAATGGCTCTCAAGAGCTTGTTTTGGGCAAAGAGGAAATCTCCCAAATTTTGAATCAGATTTTCGAAAATTTTAATAGTGCTCAGAAAATTTTGATTATTCCCCCCGATTACACTCGTTTTCATTCGGGAGCAGGACTTATTACTGTTTTGGCTTATGAATATTTTGGTAAGCGAATTTCAGGAATTCTGCCTGCCCTCGGCACCCATGTTCCTATGACAAGTGCCGAAATAGACCAAATGTTTCCTGGCATTCCTCACAATCTATTTAAGATTCACGATTGGCGCCATGACGTAATTACTGTTGGCGAAGTTCCCGCTGATTTCGTTTCACAGGTGAGCGAAGGCAAAGTGGATTATAGCTGGCCGGCTCAATTAAATAAATGCATCGTTGAGGATGAATATGATTTGATATTGTCTATCGGTCAGGTTGTTCCCCATGAAGTTATTGGAATGGCCAATCACAACAAAAATATTTTTGTAGGAACAGGAGGAAAAGAAGGTATCAACAAGAGTCACTTTATTGGAGCTGTTTATGGCATGGAGCGTATGATGGGACGTGCCGAAACGCCGGTAAGAAAAATACTCAATTATGCATCCGAACATTTCACAAAAAACCTCAATATTGTTTATATTCTTACTGTTGTAGAAAATTGTTCCGACCTCAAACTTAGAACACGCGGTCTGTATGCAGGAAGCGATGATCAATGTTTTTTGCAGGCGGCAGAACTTTCGATGAAAGTAAATTTTCAAATGCTAGAAAAACCCATTCAGAAAGCAATTGTGTGGTTAGATCCAGATGAATATAAATCAACCTGGCTTGGAAATAAAAGCATTTATAGAACCCGCATGGCAATTGCAGACGGTGGCGAATTGATTGTGCTTGCCCCCGGCCTCAAAGAATTCGGAGAGGATAAAAAGATCGATGAGTTGATCCGAAAATATGGTTATGCAGGCACAGAAAAAGTTTTAGAATACACGAAAAACTCCCAAGAACTTTCAGAAAACCTGAGTGCAGCCGCCCACCTCATACATGGTTCCTCCGAAGGACGTTTTAAGGTCACATATTGCCCTGGAAAAATTTCACGCGATGAGATATTGTCGGTTCATTTCGATTATGCTGAACTCGAATCGATGCTTAAAATCTACAATCCCAAAATATTGAAACCTGGATTCAATATTTTGAAAAATGGAGAAGAAGTTTTTTATGTTCAAAATCCCGCATTAGGTTTATGGGCACATTCCAGTAGATTTATAAATATATGATATTTAGTCATTTGCTTAATAGTATTTTATTATTTAGTTATAATTATTTGTTTGTTAATTATTTGTTTATAATTTTGCCGAACAAGTAATGTGTAATTAATTTAATACAACATGATTGCATTTATTATATCCTTATTATTGTATGTATTTTCAAGTGGTTCTGAAGTCATCAAATCAATGACCAGCCATAAAGAAAAATCGCATCCACACTATATTCTGAACGTAGATTCTCTAAAAATTGATGCTGGAGATAAAACCCGGAAAATGGATTTATATTTCAGATCCTTATGCACTTCCGCAAAGTTTAACGGGAATGTTCTCATTGCAGAAAATGGTAAAATTATTTATGCAAATTCTTATGGATTTGCAAATTTCAAAACCCGCGATAGCCTCAGTCTTCAATCAACTTTTCAACTGGCATCTGCCTCAAAACCCATTACAGCAACTGCCATTCTAATGCTCAAAGATAGAGCATTATTGCAACTTGATGATCCCATTTCGAAATATATAGAAAATTTTCCCTATGAAAATGTAACTATTCGCATGCTGCTTTCGCATAAGTCTGGTTTGCCCAATTATATGCATTTTTATGAAAATATAGATCAAAGTAAATATCTGAGCAATCAAGATGTTATAGATTACCTTTTAAAGTATAATCCACAGATGCAAAATGCTCCCGGTAAGCGCTTTCGATACAACAATACAAATTTTGCCATATTGTCGTATTTGGTTGGGAAGATTTCGGGTACAAGCTTTGAAAGATTTGTTGAAGACAGTATTTTTGAACCCCTGGGCATGAAAAATTCTTATGTTTTCAATTTTGAAACAGATCAAGCAGTACAGATTCCAGTGAGAGGATATCGCTACAGTCACGTAGAAGCTGATTTTTCATACTTAGATGGTGTTGTGGGCGACAAAGGAATTTATTCTAATGTGGAAGATTTATTCCGATTTGATCAAGCTTTGTACGACGAATTTTTACTGAAACAAGAAAGCATTGAAGAATCGATACAATTTGAAGGCAGAGATGCATCAAACCCATATCAGAATTATGGTTTAGGATGGAGATTGACCCAATTAAGTACAGGCAAAAAAATTGTTTTCCATACAGGACAATGGAATGGTTTTAGTTCCCTGATTTTGCGAGTACCAGAGGACAGGCATACCATTATTTTTCTGGGAAACAGGAAGAACAATTGTTTTATGAATTTCTATTCAATATTAGCGATACTGGATGAGGATTTGGCTAATCAAATGATGCAACTGTCGATTCAACAAAACAGCCCCGATTCGAGTTTGGTTCAACCATAATGGCCATTGATGACTTTTTTTTGCGATTCAATTGGATGTTTCAGAAAAACAAACAACATAACCATAATGCATATTATCGAATTCCACCATTTTTAATCCGGCTAAGGCCAACTCGAGCCGGATTTCATCTTTTGTGAAATAATGGCCAAATACACCTATATATCTGTCGCCATTTTCTATTTTCTCCTTTCCGAAAAAATCTTTAATCCGGTTGGCAAAATTATATACTTTCTTTTCAAAACTATATTCGCGTGCCTGACTCCAGAAAGAAATGAGCATGGGACTACCTGGGGCAACAGACTTTTTCATTTTTTCAAGCAGCTCAAGCCTTTGCTTCCGTCCAATGATATGAGTATAAGCACCCCAACCCAGTATTATTCCATCAAAAACCTCTTCGGGAATGGGACAATCATTGATTTTGGATGGATGAATGATTAAATCGAGTTCCAGATGGTCGATGAGGAAGTTTCCGGCAACCCGAATATTTTCATTGGATTCGTAACCAACGCTATTCAAGCAAAATTCCTTCAATGCAATCATTTCGCGTCCTCCACCGGCAGCCAAAACCATGATGTTTTTGCATGACATGAAATATTTTTGAACAATGGCTGTTTCCCACTCAAAAAATCCCCGTTTATTCCACTCATACGATTTATATTGGTTAAGCTTGCTGTATTTCCGGTAGCTCAATTGTTCCAGCGTTTCTTTGCTTAGCAAACCCAAAAAAATTCCCTCATGAAAAACGCCATAACTAAAATGCATTTGCAAAAGGTATTTTAAAATTCTGTCGGGCAAACTAAATATCTTATGAACAGTAGAATACCAAAACAACTTAAGGGAGTTTTTACTCATTTTTTATTAGATTAATCTTGATGGAATTTGAGGCTAAATATGAGATCAGGATACTTTTACAAATATCAATATTGACGATTAACCTATAAAAAATATCGAAATCTTTACTCTTCTTTATACCAAGAAGAGTAAAACAGATAATTATTGGCTATTTTTTCGATCATTTCGCTTACGTGTTTCGGCTCAATTTCTTTAACCTTTTTGGCAGGAACACCGGCATAAATCGAATTAGGCTCCAATATTTCACTATCTTTTATAAGAGCACCTGCAGCAATGATAGTGTTTTCAGAAACCACTGCATGATCCAAAACAATGGCGCCAATTCCAATCAGAACATGATTTTTAATTTTTGCCCCGTGAATTACAGCATTATGACCAATGGTCACGCTGTCACCAATTTCGATGGTTGATTTTTGGAAAAGTGTATGCAAAACTGCGCCATCCTGAATATTAACTTTGTTGCCAATCCGGATGGAATTAACATCGCCTCTTAATACAGCATTGAACCAAATACTGCAATCATCTCCCACAATTACATCACCTATCACTGTTGCATTTTCTGAAAGATAGCAATTATTTCCAAATTGAGGAGTAAAACCTCTTACTGATTTAATGAGTGCCATAACCTGAATTTTTACCCAACAAAGTAAGCAAATATTATTGAATGGGAAAAGGCAAAAATTAAACTTATTGGATATTGGTCAATTTGAAATTCTTTTGAAGGGATTTTGATTGAATTTTTGCAATATACACCGCATTGGGCAACTGCTGGTCTATAGAAATCATACCAATTTGATTGTAAGTAGATTGAAACAAAACTCTACCGGTAAGGTCAAACAATTTCAATTGAATATGAGAATCGCTGCTTTGATTTGAAAGAAAAAGCTTGCCATCCGAAAAATACAAATTTATATTTTCATCAAATATAGGATCTGCATGATTGTCGGTAGAAAAATGCAGTACGAAACGATCTTTTCTATCGGTGATATTGTATTGAAACTGATAGGAATCAGCTTGAGAAAAATCCATGATTTTAGCTTCTAACCGATCTTCGAGAAAAACCTCCAAAAATGGATCGGAATTTTCATAAGAGGGTTTAATACGAAATGATCCGGCAGAATTTGATTCAAAAAAAAGATCAATTTTTTGCCGAACAGTTGGAAATGGAATACTATTGATGCACAATTCTATACCATCCTCAGATTTGGTGTAGATTTGGGGTAATCCAGCGGAATTGGATTTCAGTTTATAGGCGTCTTTGGACTCAAAAATGAGCTGACTTTCGTCAGAAAAATCGATTATGGTTTCATCATAAAGATCTTGCTGCGTGGCAATAATTTTTAAATAATTCAGATTTTGTCTTTTTTTCCAAAACCCTATGGTATCATGCACTCGAATAGAATTGGAAAAATTGAAGTTAGTTGTAAGATTGAGGTTATCCACTTTTACAAAAAAACCCTGCATGGGTGGAATATAACGCCAGCCTTTGTTTATTGTCAAACCACCTTGTTTATATACGGCATAATTCTCATTAACTGAATTCAAGGTATAAACTTCATCCCTCACATTGGCCGGAATGGTAACCAACTCCCAATCAATTAAAGAAGGATATGGATTTCCTATCAAATTATAGCCTTTGTATCTGAGATACGCCGGAACATTGGAACAACTGATTGGGACAGAATAGTTTCCCTGATTGATTGAATCGCCATCAAAAGCTTTGAATTGTAGGGTAGTATCGGTCAATTGCAAAACTGAAAAACCATTTCCCGGAATCAGACTTGTATTGGCAGCCATCGCTCTCCATCCATAATCCATAAAAATAGAGCCGTGATTTTCCAAGTAATAGTAAACTTTTGATTTGAAGGAATTCCGGTTTCCATCGCCAATGGGCGAAGAAACATAATGGTAATTCCAACTACAATTGCAACCGAGCATTCCCCTTTCTACAATTGCCGTGTCGGTAACGATTACCCTCGACAAGTCTTCTTGAATGAATGAAACGGTGGTATCATTTTGCGAACCAAGAATAAGGTTGCCATTCACATGCAAAATAGCACCAGAACCTATCGTTACAAATGTTTTGGCTGGCATGTAAACAATGGCATCTTGAGAAAAAAGCTCAAAACTGATAAGGAAAATCGTTATGAAAAAAAAACCCTTCACGTTAAAAATTATTATTATTTTCAATAAGACTCTACAAACTAAAACAGTTTTGAAGCCTAATTGATGTGTCGGAAAAAAATATATTTAATAATACAAAAATCAAGCAAAAATACGCAAACAAACATACTTTTCAAAAATTTAATCTATTTAAAAAATAATTCCTTCATTGAATTTTAAATATTTAAAATTATTAAAGTATTTTTTTATTATTTTTGTTCGGGCATAAAAGTTGTTTGAATATAGGTTTCGGATAGATATCAATATTCCTTTTTCCAAAAGAAAAAGTTTGAGGAACAACATATTTATTATAGAAAAATACAATAGTTCAAAATATATTTAGAATGAAAACAATTTACAAATTCTTGCTCGTTTTTGCTTTGATCCTTATTGCCAAATATTCTATTGGTCAGGTATATACAGACTATAAGAAAGTTTTGGCTAAACCTTGGCTAGTTTATAAACTTGATCTAAGCAATCAGTTTTTGGCTCAATTACCTGATTCCATCATCAATTTTACCAATATGGAAATTTTGGATGTTTCTGGTAATACTTTTTCAAGATTGCCCTTGGATTTTGGTCGATTGAAAAAGTTAAGAGTCATCATGATGAATGGTTGCCCGAATCTGGATATAAAGCACATATTCAAATCCTTACGTCTTTGTCCAAATATTCAGTACTTATATATAAATAAGTCTAAATTAACAGTACTGCCCAGAGAAGTGGGCGATATTGATAGTTTGAAAGTCCTCAGTATTACCAATAATGAAATAAAAACAATTCCAATCGAAATAACCAAGCTTACTCAGATAAAAGAAATCGATATTTCTGGCAATGCTAATATTGATATTGATTTAGCATTTGAAACAATGGCAGGAATAGCTTCGCTTCGAGTAGTTGGTATGCGAAATCTGACAAAATTGCCACTCAATTTTGACAAAATGAAATTATTGGAGTCAATCGATGCCTCTGGCTCAAACGTTGATAAACTGCCATCTTCCATTGTCAACCTGAAAAAGCTAAGAACATTGCTCTTGAATAATTGTGATTTAATAAACGCTGAAAATCTATTTGATGTCGCATCTCAAATTCCATCTCTGTTTACTTTTCAGTATTCGAGCAATACCATCACAGCCATTCCCGATCAGATAGGTAAAATGAAAAAGGTGGCATCCATGACTTTGGGCGGTAAAAGAATAACATCAATTTCAAAAGAAATTGCCAATTTAAAATCATTACAAAAATTAGTTATCAGAGATTCGCCATCCTTGGATTTTGCAACCTTAATAAACAACATCGATAAATTAGCAGATTTAAAAATATTGGGTATAAATGAATGTAGCCTGAAACAAATACCGGCTGTGATTAGTGAAATGAAGAATTTACAAGTTTTAGATTTAAAAGACAACACTATTTCTCAGATTCCACCTTCCATTTCAAAGCTTACGGGTTTATTGACTCTCAATCTTATGAATAATCAACTACCCGATATTCGTGTATCGGAGTTGAAAAGCCAATTACCCGAATGCAATATATTATTCGACTTTAAAGATCCTTCTTATAACATTGTAGGTGAAGGAACATCACAGAGTGTGAGTATATTTCCTCCAACTTCAAAAAACATAAAAATACCCTTTGATAAATGGCTTATGACGACAACGGCAAAAAAGGAATTTGCCTCCATCAATGGAACAAGGGTGATTATTCCAGCCAATGCATTTGTAACAGCCGAAGGAAAGACTTACAAAGGCAAAGCCACAATTCATTTTCGCTCCCTGAATGAAGTATTGCCGATGATGTTGAGTGGAATTCCATTATTGTATGATTCAAATGAAATGATCTATGTTTTTGAATCTGCTGGAGCTTTTGAGCTATATGCATTCTCTGCTGCAGCAGAACAACTTTACCTGAACAAATCTGCTATTGTTACAGTAAAATACAAGTGCTACAATAGCGAATTTGCCATGAACTTGTACCATTGGGATCAGGATGATAACAACTGGGTTTTTCAATCAAAAAATAAAACGATCATCAAATCGAAAATCATCAGAGGACAAGGCAATGCACTGGGGATTGAAGATATTCCTGTTAAGAAGAAAGAACTTGTATCACCGCCTTTGCCTTCTTATGATTTCAAGACGGCTACAGAGCAGATTCGTATTCGCTTTAGTGTCAAAGGTAAAACTCCTGTGTTGACGATTAGTCCCTACAAAGTGTATAAATCAAATTATATTGGTAAAAACGGATATAAAACCTTCCCTGAATTGAAAATGCAACAAAATATTAAATGGCTCTATGATGGAGAAAGATTTTGGGAAGAATATGCTGTATTAAAAAATTTGGTGAATAAGCGCCGAGCAAAAGTCGTTGATGTAGCATTAACAAAAAAACCCGCATCAGAGAACTATGAGCTGTTTGTAAAGTTTAAAAAAGATTCTGTTTATTTTGATGTAAAACCTGACTTCGGCATTTATGATTCGGTGAAAATCCTGAAAGTGAATCAGCAATTCGATGTCAATTATATGAAGGAATTCACTAAGCGAAGATTAAGCTGGGCTAAAATCGACAACAACATTCAAAAAGAGTGGGATAAGTACGAAAAACGTATGCAACAATATAAAACCAACGTAGAGAAATTTAAAGAAGACAGCATCAACGAGGATTTCGAATACCAAAAGAGAATCATGGATTATGTAGCAAAAAATGCAGATAAACTTGAAAAAAAGAATCAGCAAATTTTAGCACAAAGCACCCGACCTTCGGTATTAAGAACTTTGTACATTGATGATTTTGGCGTTTGGGGTGTACATAAGCTTGCCAAAATGTATTCTCCCATGCGATTGAATTTTGAATATGTTGATAAAAAAGGCAAAATTCTTCCTGTATGTAATTTATATCTGCTCGATGACCGCAGAAACAGCGTTACCATGTTTGATTACAACGAAACAGTTTCATTCGACGAAAGATCGAAAAACGTTCTGGTAGGTTTCTTCGGAAATGAAAATCTTGCCTATATTGAAGGTGAAAGATTTGATGTCATTGAATCTACCGTTCGCGGACACGCAGTGCCTCTGCAATTGCAAATTCAAGAAACCAAAAAGCTCAATGATGCAATTTTAAAGCAAATTCTTAAATTACAATAATCGCCCTTCAATTAGAACTGATTTGAACCAAAGTATTAAGAAAAAGTAAGGGCTCTTCAAAATATTTTCAGCATGAATATAGAAAACAAATCGAAACAAATAAAAATAGTTTGTCTGAATAATAATAGCATCAAAGAGTATCCTATTGGAACATATTTGACAGAAATAATAAAGGATCAGCAGATTACATTAAAGTTTCCGATACTTGGGGCTCGGGTAAACAATGAAATTGAAGAATTATCCTACACAATTTATAAACCCAAAGTCATTGAGTTTTTCGACTATTCCAACATTGATGGATTGCGCATGTATATTCGTTCATTGTCATTTGTATTTATCAAAGCAGTTAAAGAACTTTTTCCGCAGTCTGTTCCCAAAATTCCACATTCATTATCGAAAGGTTTTTATTGTGAAATAGAAAACCTTTCAGAAAAAATGAATGCTGATCTCGTTTCCGATATCGAAAACAAAATGCGGGATTTGATTGAAAGCGATATTCCGTTTAAGCATGTTGAATTACTTACGCATGAGGCCATTGAACTTTTTATTGAAAATGGATATTTGGACAAAGCGCGTTTATTTAAACAATGCCCAGAGCTCTATACTTCAGTTTACTATTTGCGTGATTATGTAGATTATTTTTATGGATACCTCGTACCTTCTACGGGCTATTTAAAAGTTTTCGACCTGATGTCGTTCAAGAGTGGATTGATTTTAAGAATTCCCAGTCAGCCAAACCCCAAAGAACTGCTCAAGGGACCGGATCAGCCTAAAATGTATGAAATATTCAAAGAGTATAAAAATTGGGGTAAAATCATAGGCGCAGCCGATGTAGGAAGCATCAATGAAATGGTTTTGAGAGGCGAAGAAAGTGAATTGATCAAAATATCGGAAGCCCTCCACGAAAAGAAAGTGGCTCAGATTGCAGATCAAATTAAAGCCCGTCAAACAGCAAAATTTGTGCTTATTTCAGGTCCCTCTTCTTCTGGAAAAACGACTTTTTCAAAACGCCTTGCGATACAACTCAAAGTAGCAGGACTCATGCCTACGCAAATTTCGATGGACAATTATTTTGTTGACAGAGATAAAACCCCAAAAGATGAAAATGGTGAGTATGATTTCGAATCTTTTGATGCAATAGATCTGGAACTTTTCAACCAAAATTGCCAGGATCTTTTAGACGGCAAAGAAGTAGAATTACCAGAATTTTCTTTCCAAGCCGGAAAACGAATTTATGATGGAAGAAAGATTCAGATTGAAAAAAATACCATCATCATCATTGAAGGGATTCATGCACTGAATCCCAGATTGACCAATGCTTTGGATCAGGAAAGTATTTACAAGATTTATGTTTCCGCATTGACACAGGTAAGCATCGATTCTCACAATAGAATTCCTACAACAGACAATCGCCTAATCCGCAGAATTATTCGGGATTTTCAATACAGAGGATATACAGCATTGGAAACCTTACGAAGATGGCCCAGCGTTAGAAAAGGCGAAGACAAAAATATATTCCCTTTCCAAGAAGAATGCGACATCATGTTCAACTCTGCTTTGCCCTACGAATTAGGTGTCTTGAAACGATATGCTGAGCCTCTTCTTAAAGATATTAAACAAATAGAACCTGAATTTTCAGAGGTGATGCGGTTATTAAAATTTTTGTCCTACTTCAAACCTATGCACGAAACTGAAGTCCCACCAACATCCATTCTGAGGGAGTTCCTTTCGGGAAGTAGTTTCCGCTATTAAATAACAATGTTTTGCGCGACTATTATGAAATATTAGGAATAGGTAAAGATGCAAGCCCTGATGAAATTAAAAAAGCATACAGGATGTTGGCTCATGTATGGCATCCAGATAAAAACACAAATTCGGATACCAATGCAATGTTTCAGGAAATTCAAATTGCCTACTCGGTCTTAATCGATCCGCAAAAGCGTTTGCAATATGACAACAGTAAGCAAAATCCTTTTTACGATTTGCTTCAAGCCTACTACCAGCAAGCTGAACAGGAACGCCAACAGGAAAGAGTCCGTTATGAAGAAGCAAGAAGAGAGGCTCGCGAAAATTACAGAATTCGAAATGAAAAATTAGGAGAAAAACATTACGAAAAAAATGTAAACTTTTATACGATCATTTGTTGGTTGGGTCTTTTCTTGGGCAGCCTGATCATCATCGATTTTATTTTGCCCTCCATCGAATCAAAAGAAACCGTGGTGTGGCGAGGTGGTTTTATTAATACCAACAAAAGAAGCATTCCTGTTTCTCGTGAATTTGCACAATTTACTCTTGAGAAAAACAGTGAAATCATTGTCAAATTCACTCCCATATTTAAAACAAGCAAGCGAATTTATTTTGAGGAAGAAGGTGTAATAAAAACAACAAATTGCTTTAGCATTTACAACGTATTTTCTTTCTTTTTAATCGGTCTAATGCTGACTTCTACCATTGGATTGTGGAATGAAAAAAAGTACAAGTTGGTGGCCGACATGGGAATCATCAGTTTCATTCTTTTAATCATTAATCTGTTTATTGTTTTGTCACATAAATGGGGGTAATAACTACTTTTACACCGCTAAGACGCTAAGGCGCTAAGATTTAGGTAAAGTAATTTTGGTTCAGTAGATCAACACGATCATTTTGTTATGGCTTACTAAAATAAATACAAGCGATTTAGATATATGGAAAATAAAATCTAATTTTGCTTATAATTCAAAAATAATTAACAGATGCAAGAAACCGATTTTATAACATTTCAGAATTACGTAAAGGAATTTATTAGAGGTGACGAAAAAGGCGAAGCACAAATTTTTCTTGACCATTTTTTTACAGCACTTGGTTTTTCAAAAGGTTTAAAAGATGCTGGTGCAAATTGTGAATTTAGAATAAAAGACGATAAAAAAAATTCTACAAAATTTGCAGATTTGGTGTGGAAACCCATTGTGTTGATTGAAATGAAAAAACGCAATTCTGATTTATCCATACATTATCAACAAGCATTTGATTATTGGACAAAACTTGTTCCCAATCGTCCTCAATATTTGATTTTATGCAATTTTGATGAATTTTGGATTTATGATTTAAATGTTCAGGTTTATGAGCCTCTTGAAAAAGTAAAGATTGAAGAATTACATGAAAAAAGTGAGGCATTTGCCTTCATGTATCCCAAACCTCGAAATCCTATTTTTAACTATAATAAAGAAGATGTTACAGAAAAGGCAGCCTATTTTGTATCATTCATTTATCGTTCAATGATTAAACGTATTGCACCGGATATTGCTTTGAAATACTGTATGCAAATGGTTTTAACTATGTTTGCAGAAGATGTTGAATTACTTCCAAATCATATTTTTACACGTTTAATTAAAGATTTATTAAAAGAACCTGGCGAAGGTCCCGATAAGGTTACAAAATCGTATGATTTAATAAGTGGTTTATTTACAGCAATGAATTCAGAAGGGATTGCAAATGGTGGAATGTATAAAGACGTCGACTATTTTAATGGTGGTTTATTTGATAAAATTTATCCTGTCGAACTTACAAAACATGAGTTAACATTAATAGACCAAGCAGTATCTTACAATTGGAGAAAAATAAATCCTGCAATATTTGGTTCCTTATTTGAATTTGCATTAGATGCAAAAGAAAGGCACAAATTAGGAGCGCATTACACCCACGAAATAGATATAAAAAAAATAGTTGTACCAGTTATAGTACACCCATGGTTAGAAAAAATTGAAAATGCTGAAAATCTGCAAGATTTATATCTGTTACTTCATGAACTGTCGAACTTTAAAGTACTTGACCCTGCTTGTGGAAGTGGCAATTTTCTTTTTATTGCTTTCAAAGAAATGAAGTTGCTTGAAAAAACGATACTTCAAGAAATAAGAGAAAAATCAACAAAACCAGCCGATGCAAAAAAACTAGTGAAATTTTTAATGGATTATAAATATGTATCTACAAATCAATTTTTCGGTTATGATATTGAACCTTTCGCTGTTGAATTAGCAAAAGTAACCCTAATGATAGCAAAAGAATTGATTTGGCTTGAAAACAAAGAAAGTCATGATAACAAAAATAAGCCATTGCCTTTGGATAATTTAGATAATAATATAATTTGTACAGACGCATTAATTGATGATTTTGGGAATCCAAAAAAATGGGTTGAAGTTGATGCTATTATTGGCAATCCACCTTTTCAGGCAAGGAGTAAAATGCTTGGAAAGTTTGGCACAGAATATATTAATAAACTTTGGAATGCCTATCCTGAACTGAACAAATATGGAGATTTTTGTACATTCTGGTTTTATAAAGCACATCAGGTACTTAAAGATGATTGTTATGGAGGTTTAGTTGGAACAAATACGATACGTGAAAATAATAGTCGCCAAAATAGTCTCGATTATATTGTAAAAAATGGTGGTACTATTTTTAATGCAGTTTCTACACAAAAATGGTCGGGTAGCGCTGTCGTTTTCGTATCGATAGTTAATTGGAAAAAAGGCAAATATGATATGCCAAAGATGCTTTATTTTCCTGATGATAAAAACAATTTAGTTATTCATGAAACAGATGAAATCAATAGTAGTTTAAGTATAAATATTGATGTAAGCAAAGCTATTCGTTTAAAAAGCAATACTACCGAATCCAAATTTTGTTTTATGGGACAAAAACACGGGCACGAAGGTTTTTTATTGCCTGCAAATCAAGCAAAAATTTTATTAGAAAATGATTCTCAAAATAAAGAAGTATTAAAACCATATTTAAATGGAAATGAATTAGTAGCAAATTTGAATTCACAACCCAAACGCTTTGTGATTGATTTCTCTCAATTATCAATAGATGAAGCAAAAAGATACAAAGAACTTTTTAAAATAATAGTGAAAAAAGTATTTCCTGATAGAGAAAAACTTGCAAAAAAACAAATTACCGATAATAAAGAACTATTAGAGATTGACCCGAAACTGAGAGTAAACACAAGCTATGTACAATATCATAATACATGGTGGCAATTGATTGGAAAACGACCAGAATTGGTTGGTAAACTATCTAAAATTAAAAGATATATTGCAGTTTCTGCTGTATCAAAACGGCAAATTTTTGAATTTATATCATCTGAAATTCGCCCTAATGCGGCATTAATAGTATTTGCTTTTGAAGATTATTATTCTTTTGGAATTCTTCAATCTAAATTACACTGGGAGTGGTGGAAAGCAAAATGCTCTACCTTAAAAGGAGATTATCGTTATACCATTAATCCGGTTTGGGATACATTCCCATGGCCTCAACAACCTTCAAAAAAACAAATTGAAAATGTAGCAAAAGCCTCCAAAGAGTTAAGAGATGCGAGAAATGCAAGCATTCGAAAAAACAGATTAACTTTACGTGAAATATATCAATTAGTTGAAACACCTGGTAAGTTTGTAATTAAAGATTTGCATAATAAACTTGACAATGCAGTAATGGAAGCTTATGGTTTTGACAACAAGAAGGATATTTTACAACAATTGCTTGCTTTGAATTTAGAATTAGCTGAAAAAGAAAAAAATAAAATACAGATTCAAAAGCCTGGTATCCCAGATTATTTTGCAAATAAGCATAGTCTAATATCAACAGATTGTGTTCGTTTCGATACAAATATCAATTTGAAAACATGATAAAAAAAGGCATAATCGAGCAGTAGGAACATTTTGGTTCAGGAGATGAAATCTCAAAGTTTTAGGTAGGAACATTTTGGTTCAGGAGGTGAAATCTCAAAGTTTTAGGTAGGAACATTTTGGTTCAGGGATGAATCTCATAGTTTTAGGTAGGAATATTTTGGTTCAGGAGGTGAAATCTCAAAGTTTTAGGTAGGAGCAGGAATAAATATTGCATCAATATTGGCAGATGGTTCCATTTCTGCATGTCCAAATTTGAGAGACAATTTTATTCAAGGTAATATTTATCACGATAACTTTAGAGAGATTTGGGAAAACAAATACAAAATATTCAGGGATAAAAGTTGGACTAAAACAGGATTGTGTTCTGACTGTGAATTCTACAAATATTGTGAAGGAAACGGAATGCACTTAAGAGATGAAAAAACCGGGGAATTATTATTTTGTCATTTAAAAAAAATAGAAGAGGGCGAACGATGTTTGGAAATCAAGAGTACAAATGTCTCGAAGTAAATTCGTATATTTGTTTAATTGAAAATCGTTTTTATTTAGTAATAGTCATAAGCCATTATCGTGCAATTTCAATCTTATATTTCTTGCCTTTCATTTTTTCATTTTGAATCATGATCAACAGCGCATTCACTTTCATGTTTTTCACCGCCACAAAAGTCATATAATCCATAACCTCAATTAGTCCCACATCATTTTTCTCTAAATTTCCTTTCTTCAATAAAAAGCCAACAATATCTGTTTTTCTCAATTTATCTTTGCTGCCACCACTGATGTATAATGTTATCCATTCTGATTTTATCGGCAATTCATTTTTTTCAGGGAGTTTAATTTCTTCGGGAAGTTCGTTTAGAAACGCTGGTTTACTTTCATCCTTTGAAACAATTAAAAAGGCAGTGCCATCAGTGTTCATACGTGCGGTTCTGCCATTCCGGTGAAGGAAATCCTTTATATTAAGTGGTAATTCAAAGTGAATGACATTTCTGAGGGTAGGAATGTCCAAACCCCTTGCAGCCAAATCGGAAGCAATTAAAAATGTGATACTTCCATTTCTAAAATTTACCAGGGTTTTTTCTCTGTCAATCTGTTCAAGCTTTCCATGAAAAAATGCGATTTCAATTCCTTTTTCTTTCAGCGTTCTACATGTTTCTTCGGCAGTTTCGCGAAGATTACAGAAAATTAAAGTGGGTTCTGCACCTAAAAAACATAACAATTGAAATAAAGTTTCAGTTTTGTCTCTCGATTCGGAAATTACGGTTTTCAGTATTAATCCGTCTGTCGTTTTTTCCTCCGTTCTTGTAAAATCCAATATTTTAACCTGTTTAAAACCAACGAATTTTGGAATTGTAATTTCAGAAGTAGCAGAAACCAAAACACGTTTTTCTAAGCCAGGTAAGTGACTGATGATAAAAGACATTTCTTCTTCAAACCCCATAGATAAGGATTTATCGAATTCGTCTAAAATCAAAATTTTAGTATTTCTCAGGTTAATACTTTCGCGCTCAATGTGATCGTAAATTCTACCTGGCGTTCCTATCAAAAGCGCTGGAGCTTCTACCAGACTTTGTATTTCACTTTGGACAGAATGACCTCCATAGCATGTTGTTACTTTAAAGCCACTTGCCATTTTACGCCAAACCTGTTCTATTTGAATGGCTAACTCGCGGGAGGGTGTTATAATCATACATTGAATCCCCTTTTCTTCAGGTTTCATCAAACTAAAAACGGGCAATAAGAACGCCAGAGTTTTGCCCGAACCAGTTGGCGCTAAAAGTTGTACATCACTTTGATCCTGTATTTGTCTGTTAGCTGCTTCCTGCATTTCGTTCAGGCAATCAATGCCCAGATCGGCCAGCATTTTTGGTGAAATTTCATATTGCTTCATGATGTAAAAATATAACATTTTCTGCTTTTTCTACCTCAAAAAATCAAAAAATTGATGAATTGGCTTTCTCAAAGTTTTAGGTAGGAACATTTTGGTTCTGGAGATGAAATATTGGTAAAACATAATTTGAAGTTTTCAAATCTATACGAATTTTGTAACGAATTTGAAAAAGAAATGAAATTTTATAAATCTGTTGAATGTATTTATTTTGCAGAATTGGAACACAATAACTTTTATGAACTTTTAATGGAAGAAGGATTGGTTTTTTTTGAAGCAATAAAACAACTTAAATCAGAATACTATCTTATTAATTTTCAAGAGTTAATGAAAAACAAAAATATACAAAATTATTTTAGGGATAAAGTAATTATCTTTGACAACATGGATGACTTAAAATTTGGCGAAGTATAGGATTGTTAGAAATGCATCCAAATTGTTTAAATTAAAATACAAAACATGGGAAAATGGATTTACAGGCTTAAAATCACATTGATGGAGTCAAAGCCTAGTATATGGCGCAGGATTTTAGTGGAAGAAGATGTACTTCTTTCTGATTTGCACAAAATTATTCAAACAACAATGGGTTGGACAAATTCACATCTTCACCATTTCATTAAGGATGATGCTTTTTATACCGAAAGAATGCCAAATGATGATTTTTGGGAAGAAATGAATAATGTTGATTATAAAGGAATGAGATTAAATCAACTTCTCCCATTTGTAAAGAATACAGTTGTTTACGAATATGATTTTGGAGATGGTTGGGATCATGAAGTATTGCTTGAAAAATTTATTAAAGTGGATGAATCATTAAAATACCCAATTTGTATAGCAGGAAGTATGAATTGCCCGCCAGAAGATATTGGTGGAATTATGGGGTATTGTGAAATGCTAAAAGTTTTAAGAAATCCCAATAATGAAGAATATGAAAGCTATATTTCCTGGCTTGGGGGAGAATTTGATTATAAAGAATTTGATATAGATAAAATAAACAAAAAACTTGCAAAACGAAATTTTGGCATTTTGCAATATTGAAAGTTAAATAAATACCTTTTTAAAATTCAACCCATGATTAAAATAAGAGAAGCAGAAGCGAAAGATTCAAATACAATTTTAAAATGTATTCGTGGGTTAGCAGAACATGTTAACCAAATTGATAGGGTTACAGCCACGGAATTGGAAATTAAGAACACCATTTTTCATCCCAATAGTCATGTGAAAGTTTTTGTTGCAGAAAATACAGCGGAAGAGATTTGTGGATTTGCATTAATTTTTAAGACTTATTCAACCTTTAAGGCTAAAACGAATTTTTATATTGAGGATTTATTTGTTTTTCCAAAGTTTAGAAACTCCGGGATAGGATCGACTCTTTTTAATTATATAAAGGAATATGCCGAAAAACTGGGAGCAGGAAAATTAGAATGGTATGTGAATAAGGCAAATAAGGAAGCGATAGATTTTTATCAAAAAATTGGAGCAAAGGTATTGGACTATAAATCGATATATTACCTGGAGCTATAATCAGGTATTCTTTTGACAAAGCAGAATAGAGAAATTCAATCATTCACATCCAAAGTTTTCAATTGTCTATTTTAAATAACTCCCTAATAATATACAACATACTATGCAAATATAATTTATAAAACAATTCTTCGTTATTGAGATGAAATTTTTGTTTAATCTAAATGTATTATAATATGAAAAACTCATTGCTCATTCTTTTCTTTTTATTAGGAATTTCAGTTGCAAAATCACAGAACGACTGTACTTTATATTTTCCTGAAGTAGTAAATAATTCTGTAGAAATCAGAAATTTTGATGGTAGGGATAGATTAACTTCAACCCAAATCAGTAAACTAAAAGAAAAAAAAGTAGAAAATGGCGCAATAAAATTACTTGTGGACGTTACAACCACCACAGCATCAGATAATAAAACCAACAATGCTTCTTACGAATTGGTTTGTCAGGGGGGTGAATTTGTAATCAATTTCCGAAACATGTTTAACCCAGCCACTTTAGGTGCATATCAGGATATGGAATTAAGTTTTACAGGCGATAATCTACGCTATCCTTCCAGCATGAATGTAGGAGATTCTTTGCCCAATGCCTCTGCCAATATGAAAGTACTTAGTTCAGGTATTCAAATTATGAGTATGGATATGAAATTTACCTCCAGAAAAGTTGATGCAAAAGAAAGCGTAACTGTAACAGGTGGAACATTCGATTGTATTAAGCTTTCCTATAATTATGAGGTGAAATCGATTTTCAAAGCTCAAGGCAAATCAGTTGAATGGTACGCAAAAAATGTTGGTTTAGTAAAACGTGAAAACTATGATTCTAAAGGAAAATTAGTTGATCGTTCTGAATTGTTTAAAATCACAAGGTAAGTTTTTCTTTCCCAGATAAAGAGGCGATTTAGGACAAAATTGCAACTGATATTTATTGACCGCAAGGGAGTCCAAAGAATTTCAAAAAGGAACACAAAATTTTGATAATGTTACAATTATCTTTGTGCTCCTTTGTGATGTACTTCAACTTCCTTTGTGGTGAATATTTCATTATCAAAATAGGAATTTCTATAACTTTTTATTTTCATCATTTATTCCGAATCGATTTATATCAAAACCTTCCAAATACCTTTCATTCGAAATAAAAATTTGATTCTTCAAATCCACATAACCCAAAACAAACATCGGGGGTAGCAAATAATTCAACTCATCATCAGAATTGTTTAAGCTTATTCCTAACTCCATGAGCAAATCGTTTTTGGGTGACCATAGATTTTTTTGAATGAGCCAAAAGACCGTTTCCGGTATGCAGAAGAACATCAAAAAATCACCATATTCCCGATACAACTGAAATTTGTACACAAATTCAATTTCAAAAGAAGAGATTTGCTGTGTTGTTTTGTAGAAGCTGTCTGAATACTTAAACCCTTGTTGAATAATGGATTCTGCTACCAATTTTTGCGATGTAAAATGAATGAACAGCATGGAATCCTCAAGCCTGGGCTTTATCATATTTATAATCTCTTCATTGATCATAATTGAATTTATTTCAACGTTTTCGAAGTCAAATTATAAAAGCAAATCAAGAATTTAAATCTTAGGATTTCCTTTTTTCTCAAAGCTTTGGGAATCGATTAAATTCGTAGAATGGAGGTAGCCTGTCACTTCCTCCACTTGAACTTTAATCCAGTTAACTTCTTTATCCAAAACAATGACTTTGGTTCCATAAGGCAAACGCTTTAAAACATTTGAATTTCCAATTGGTATTTTGGAACTTCTGAGCGGAGCCGAATTTGTAATCACATAATTGATCTCAGCATCAGGATTATCTGGAACCGTTTGATTTTTGTCACCATTTTTGTTTTTCGTGCTATCTTGATTATAGGCCAATTCCTGAGCTAAAAATTCTGTTCTCATATAACCTGTATTTTGGTCATCTTCAATACGAACCTTGCTCCATTCCTGCCCTTTCTCTATCATAATCAGTGCAGTTCCTTCCTTATAGGTTTTTATAATATTGCTCCTGTCTTTTGAATCGGGCGCAGAACGTAGATTTAGATCTCGCGCATTCACAAAATACTTTTCAACCACAATCGTTTTATTATCTACCGGATTTTTATTTACAATAAATCGAACAATTAAATAACCTCCACCCACAATAAGAATAAGGAAAAATATAATTTTTGCAATTTTCCCGAAAGAAGTAGAATTCTCTTTTTGAGGATTTTTCTTTACAGGTTTAACCTTTTGAATAATTTCTTCTTTTTGTTGTTTTTGAATAATAGCCTGTTGTTGTTTCTCTTTCTGTTTTTCTTTTTCTACTTTGATTCTGGCTTTTTCAAGTTCATCGGCCAATAATGTTTTGAAAAGTTCCTTATCTATATTTATTTTGTTCGCTTCAATTTCAAGTATTTTTCTTTCGTTGGCAGAAAGCAAACCATCGGCGCAGTATTCCTTTATTTTTCCTATCAACCACTGAGGAATTTCGGTAACAGGCGTTTCCTCCTTTAAAAGTTCCTTTATAATATCATCGCAAGACATGTAGCGGTTTTGGGGTAATTCCTGAACGCATCGGTCTATGATTCTGTAAAGTTTTGTATCTATGCTTTCCGCTTTTTGGTTATCGGCAACCTGTCCGGTAAGCATTTCCAATAGGATAAGTCCGAAAGAATAGATATCGGCGCGGTGATCGGCGCTGTTGCCTTTTACCAATTGCTCCGGTGAAGCGTATTTGGGTGTACCTACTTTTAGTAAGTTATCTTCAAAAATATCGGCTTGCGCTAAGCCAAAATCGGTAAGTTTTACATTGTCGCCTTTGTAGGTAATTAAAATATTGGCGGGCTTCAAATCTCGATGATAAATTTGCTTTTTATGTAAATAGGACAAAGCTTCGAGAATTTGTTCCGAAATTTTTTTGACCAAAATAATATTTTTTAAGCCGCCAGTGCCGATGAGTTCTGTCAATTCACGTCCATCTATATATTCCATGTAATAATATGCGCCCTGTTCATCTACACCTTTTCCCAGTAGTCGGGCAATATGCTCATGGTCTAAATGATAGGCGTTTTCAAACTCTTTGAAAAATAATTCCTGATATGTGAGATCATCCTTGTGTTCTGGCTTTATTCTTTTAATTATGACCCATTTTCCTAAATACTTCGCTTTTTGAACAATGCTCATTGCACCCTGATTAGACAAAACGCTTACATCTGTAAATTTTTCCTGATTGAACTGCGAAATATTTTGATTAACAAAACCACTTTGATTGGAAGTGTCAACAGGCTCTGACGTAATAAAACCAGAAGCTTCCGGCTGAATGATTTCCTTTTTGACTTTGGTAGACTTTATCCCGGAAAGACTTTTTACTTTATTCAATTCACAATGTATAAGAAAATCGAGGTCACCTTCGGCAACGCCCATTTCAGCAGCCTTTCCCTTTAGTATTTCAAGCTCCTCATCACTGATCACTCCATCGGAGCAAGCAGATTCTATCATTATTTTCAATAAATTCAGATCCATGTATATATGTTTATTAAATCATTATCTTAGCAGGAAGGTAGCGAAATGTCTGTCAAGAATTTTAATGAATCCAAGCATATAATTAGCCAAATTCTTTGTTTCAGAAAGAAAGTTTAAAAATACCAAATTTTTCTTGAAACTTTTTTCATCCATCAAAGTTTTTTTTAGTTTTTCAATTGCAAAGAATATTTCATTGATTCTGGATGTTTGCTTATTGAGGGTGCTGGGGTTCGATTTCTTTGTCGATAAGATCAAACCCGAGAATGTGATATGAAAAAGTCTGTAGATTTCACCCAATAGTTTTATTTGTTCCGGTGCCAAATTCTTTTTTGATTTCTCAAAATGCTTAAACGGCACCAGTACAATCAATGATAAGCACTGAGCAAGATTTCGTATGGTTAAAACAAAACGCTCAATTTCCTCCTTTTGCTCGTTGGTATCGGAAGGATGTTCGCTTATCATCTTAGACATTTCGTTGGTCTTCAGTATCACAAAATTATTAAAATCTAATATTTTGTTCTGTAAAAGTTTATAGGTATTTTTGGTTCTTTCTCCATAAAAATGCTGGTGGCATTCAGAATAAAGCATCGATAGGTAATAAAGAATATCGGCAACTTCTTCTTTGTATTTATCGAAATGCGATTGGTTATACAAATTTTGATTCACTTTCTGTAAAATCTGAATTCTTTTTTCGAACAAAAAGGCAGGTTTGCGAAAATTGAAAAACCGCAAGTAAAGAATAAAAATACCCACAATCAAGATTGAAATTCCTACAATTTCTGCAAAAAAAATGAATATACTCACAGAAATACTGATGAATATTGTAATCATGATTGCTTTCGCATTTTCAATTACAAGGTCAACTTTCCTGAATCCTTTGCATTGATCCTTTTTCATGTAAGTCAAAACCATTGCAATGAAAGCAAACTGACTTATAGGAATATTGGCCAAATTGAGCAAAAAAACTGCCATAGAAAGCATATAAAACAATATAATAATGAAGTAGGACTGATCTTGACTTTTTTCTGTTGACTGAGTTTTGTGCTCTCGTTGTGTAACCAGTGCAACAGATTTTGCATTAGATTTATATTTGTCCTTTGTGTCTGTATAAGGAATGTTTTTTGTAAACCTTGAGGAACAACAGAACCATAACATTATGACAGTCAATACAGAAACAAATCTGACTATAGCTTCGAAAGAGAAACTGGAAATAGAACCATTCTGCCAGGACTGGATCGCAATTCTTATCACTTTCGAAAAATATGCAATTTCGATACAAGAAAAAATAATGCCCGAAAAAAGACCCCAAATGATTTTCAAAAGCCAAAGCCTGCTTTTATAATTGTTTTTGAAAAAAAGAATATTCGCAATTCCATAGCCAAGGGATGCCACAAAAGAAATGATCAAAGAAAACCATAGGGATTGATGATTGAAAATTAAGAAATAGTGAACCAAAAAAAATGCAAAAAAAACCAACGCCATTTCCAAATAAATCAGCTTTGAAGGCAAACTTTCGATAACCTCCTGACTAAGATTTTTTCTATTTGCAAGAAAAAAAACTGTTGTTATAAGTATGACTCCCAAGGTAATATACAAAGGATGAATTCCTCCAAATTGAATGCTAAATCCAGACCTCGAATTCAATAATTGAAAAAATAAGTAACTAGTATTGAATGCAATGAACAAACTCAAAATGAAGGAAATTTTGAATTTAAAAAGCGATCCAAGAACCCTAATAAAAAGTAAAACTAAACAAGTAGAGAATACGACAAGAGAGGCAAACGGAATATTGTTGAAATCTGGCATTTTTAAAAAGAAATTTTCTCCAGGTATGCTTTGAGGAAGAAAACTTAGGATAAGAATTCCTATAGAAAAACTCAGTAGAATAAGGCGGAGAGAATGTAGTATTTGTTGATTCTCCCGAATAAACAATCTACACCGTATTTCCGAACCAATCAACAAAAGTATGGTTGCTAAAATAAGAAATAATCCAATTAAATTCATTCTGTTTTATTTGATTCTTTCAGAATTCATGTTGTTTTATGACCACAATTTTAAAGCATAAATTTAAAGAAATTTATGAATATTAAAAAATGTTTACTTTTCTTAGGTTAAGATATGGTTAATAAAAGCAGAACAACCTTGAATTTTTTTTTTCTATTATCTTGAAGATATATGCAAATAACCTAAGTAATGGATGATACTTGAGATTCTTGGCATAAAGAATAATTAATAAAAACATAACTCGAAGATATGGATTCATAATGTATATTTGACCTCTAAAATGTTATTGATTTTTGACCTGAAAAAAATATATATCAGATGATTTTTGCAGAAAAAAGTGAAAAAGCCGATTCCTCTAAGCAACAGCAAAGCTTAAATTTGAAGACATTCTCTTCCAAAACGTTGGCATCGATTATTTCTATTCTTGTTACCCTTGTTTGTGCTCTGGTGCTGTTTGTTAATTTCTTTGTTTTACCTGAATATCGCATAGAAAACTTGGTTTTTTCGATTCTTCTCCTTTTTATATTGATCTTCCTACTTATTCATTTTGTAATCAATTCATTTATTCTCAAGAAAATAAAACCTATTTACAGGACAATCAATAGCTTAAAATCTCCCGAAGAAATATTTTTTAATAGCGTTGAAGATAAGGACTTGATTTCGGAGATCAGTTCAGATGTTGCCGATTGGGCAAAAAATAAAACTGCAGAAATCAAGATTTTGAAAGACAGAGAAAAATATACAAAGGAATTTGTAAGCAATGTGGCTCATGAACTGAAAACCCCAATATTCAACATTCAAGGGTATATCCTGACTTTGCTCGATGGCGGCCTCGAGGATGTAACAATCAACAGAAAATACCTGAAACGAGCCGAAAAAAACATCAATCGCTTAATTACGACTATCAAAGATGTAGATACCATTTCTCAATTGGAAGCCGGGGTTTTGAAATTGAATTTTGAAGAATTCAGCATAGTCAAACTCATTGATGAAATTTTTGAAATGCTTGAGATGAAGTCGAAAAAACATGGAATAGAGTTAAAATTCCATCATGTTGTAAGCGACAACGTTTTGGTAAATGCAGATAAGAAAAGAATTTATGATTTGATTCATAATCTGGTCATTAATTCAATAAAATATGGCAAACCCGGAGGGCAAACCAGTGTTTCGGTTGATGCAAAAAATGAATTGGTTTTTGTTAAAGTTTCGGATAATGGTATTGGAATAGAAGATGTTCATTTGCCCCGAATATTTGAACGCTTTTACCGGGTAGATAAATCCCGCTCCCGCGAGCAGGGCGGATCAGGGCTTGGTTTGGCAATCGTAAAACATATTATTGAAGCGCATAAACAACAAATCAAAGTAGAAAGTGAACTCAACAAAGGAACTACTTTTACTTTCACTCTTCAAAATGCCTCTTACAAAGAAATGGCAATGAATTTGGATATGCATAAAAACACGGGTATTTTGCAATAAGTTATGAATTTTCTTTTGGTTTTTTTAGGAGGCGGCATTGGAAGCATTTGCCGATATCTTGTTTCGAGAGCGGTAACTAGTAATTTCCAAAATATCAATCCATTGGCAACGTTTATATCGAACTTATTGGCCACTCTCGTACTGATCATTTCGCTTGTTATTTTTTCTCATCAACCGCAACTAAAACCTGATTTTAAATTGTTTATAATTACAGGGTTTTGTGGTGGTTTTAGCACATTTTCAACCTTTAGCTACGAAACATTTTATTTGATTCGCAACGGTTTCACTTTTTTTGCAATTTTGAATATCATCCTGAGTATTTTCATAACTTTGCTGGCAATATTTTTCATTATTAAATTTACAAAAATTTAATCCTATTCCGATATGCCAAAAAAAGTTTTCATGCTTTTGTTGATCATAATAATTTTATCTCAGCAAGTTTTTTCCCAGAATCCCCCATTAAAACCGAAGCTTATTGTTGGTATTGTTGTAGAAGGCTTGCGTTATGATGCCATCGGAAAATATAGTAAAAAATTTACCGAAAAGGGTTTCAATAGATTTGTGAAAGAAGGTGCTGTTTACCGTAATCATTCGATAAACTATTATTTTGCACATTCGGGTGTGGGTCAGGCATCTTTGTCCACAGGTACTACACCATCTATGCATGGTATTGTTTCGGAAAACTGGTATGAACGAGAAAATCAAAAAATGGTTTATTGTGCTGATGATCCAACAGTTGCAACCATTGGCAGCGACTCAGACGAAGGCAAATTTTCACCAGTCAATTTGCTATCTTCAACCTTAGGTGATGAGCTGATATTGTCGGGTTCTACAAATTCTAAAATTTTTTCCGTTTCCATGAGAAATAGTGCTTCCATTTTTCTGGCGGGTCACATGAGCAATTCAGCTTATTGGTTAGACTCAAGAACAGGGAAAATCATCAGCAGTTCTTACTATTGCCAAAATCTCCCGCCTTGGGTAAATGACTTTAATGATAAAAATATGGTTCAAAGTTACATGACCAAGACATGGACTCCCCTCTTAAATATAGATGAATACAAGGAAAGTCTTCCTGATGATAATCCTTATGAAAATGGTTTTGCAGGGCAATTCAAAACTTTTCCTTATAATATGCTGGCTATAGACAAACACATGGCAGAATATCAGGAATTTAAATACACACCTTACGCCAACACATTCATCACAGATTTTGCATTGGCATCCATAATGTATGAAAAGTTGGGAACAGACGAAAGTACAGATTTACTGTTTGTTGATTATGCCACTCCAGCATATTCCGCAGAACTCTGGGGCTGCACCTCCATTGAATATGAAGATATTGTTATACGTCTGGATCGCGATATTATGCAATTGCTTACTTTCTTGGATGAAACTGTGGGCAAGTCAAATTATTTGGTTTTTTTGACATCCGATCATGGAAGCAATTTCCCCCAAAAATACCTAAGTGATATGCGTATGCCTCAGGGAACATTCAATTACAAAACAGCCTATTCACTTCTGAAAATATATTTGTCGGCAATTTTTGGAAAAAATGAATGGATAGAAAAATATAATTCTCAGCAATTTTATTTCAATCATCTCACTTTGGAAAATGCAAAAATCTCCCATGAAAAAATGGAAACAGAAGCTGCCAATTTATTGCACCAATTTTCGGGTGTAAGTCAGGTTACTACAGCTCATTTGCTAAAATCCGGTGCTTTTGCCGATCCTATTCTGCAGAAACTCAAAAATAGTTACTACCATAAAAGATCTGGTGATGTGTTTGTAAATTTAAATCCGGGCTGGGTCGAAGAAAGCAAGCAGAATCTATCTTATAACAGTCCTTATGAATATGACTGTCATATTCCTCTCATGTGGCTGGGTTGGAAAATCAAACCCATGACTTCAAATAACTCAGTCAACATTACTGATATTGCACCCACCATTTCATCGATTTTAGGAATCCCTCGACCCAATGCGTCCAATGGCAATGTCATTGAGGATTTATTTCAGGAATAAATTTCAGAATTCCGGAAGCAGAGCACAACAATATGTTGCATTTTTTCTAAAATATGCTTACAAACTTGCATTCAAGACACTCAATCGAAGGTATGTCGAAAAATGATGAATTATGGTCATTCCCAAAAACAGACAACTGTTATTTTTGCAAATGACTTTAATAAACTCTTGGTTTTTAACACAGTTCCGAATTTACCAATTCCACTTTATCGCATAAGGCCACCGGAAAAATTTCCTTTTTACAGGTGGCGGCGGCGGTGGCGGCGGTGCCTGAGCAAGAAATATCTCCTGATAGGATTTTGTATTGGCATGCTCATGGTAAGCGTAATACATGTTCCACAGAGGCGATTCTTTGTCTGTTACTTCCCAAATTTCAATGTCGCCACTTATAAAAAAACCAGCATTTTTGTTGGTGATTATATGCCAGCCTTTTGCCTTTTCATTGTATTCAATAATAGCCTCTTCGAGTTTCCAAACATCACTGATTTTGGTGCCCCGCCTTTGAACAACAATAAAATTGGACTTTTCCGAAAATAAAAAATCTTCTTGCATGATAAATAATGTGCTAATTCTATATTGTGCTTATTAAGATCCTGAAATTAACTCATTTAGCTTCACTGTAAAGGATAATATTTTAAAATTTTTAACTAATTAGAATTGAAAATGAAATACTTACCACAATGGAATATAAAGATAATTACATCACTATTAAACATTTGTGCTCCTTAGTGAAATTCCTTTGAGCTCCTTTGTGGCTAATAAATATTCTTGTAATTGTTACAAAATTTTATACAAATATATGAAAAAGAGTTTATGCGCCTGCAAAGAAAAAAGACGAGTCTCACGACGCGTCTTTTCCATGATGTCTAACTAAACCTATTAACCCTCGAAAAAAAAGGAACATTACCTTCTTTTACATTTTTTTGTTTGTTGCCACTTCTGTAATTGATCCATAACTTTAACCAATTCAATGTAGAAACAATCTATTTTTTCTTCCGGTACTTTTTTTATCCAACCGCAATCGTCCAATTTTGTTTCATTCATCTTTTGCGGCAAACCAGAATTATCATTCTCTTTTAATTTGTATTTCATATTATCGTTATTTTCATGACGTAAAAATATATCATTATTATTTATTAAACAAATATTTGCAATAAATAACAAGGTATTTTATTCACAATTTTATTAACAATGAAGCTTATAAATCTAAGACCATTTGTATCTTGTTATCATCACGTTACTTATAAGAGAAAAGAAAGGGTTTTATTAACGATAAAATAATGCAAATAAATTTGCAAATTCACATTTATTTTATTAAATTGCTTTGCATGATAATTGATATATTTTACCGTAAAACATAGCTTTATAGGTTATTTTACAGCAAAATTAAGGTACAATTTTTGTAGTTATCAAAATGTATATTTCACTATGCATTGAAACAATATGATTTGATTATTCGTAAAATTGCCTGTCGGATTTTATTGTGGTAAATTTTGCTGGTGTAAAACAAAAAGTTACTAAGCTGAGCCTATAATATTTTCGTAAATTCCTGAAAAACAACATTGAATATTTTATCACTTCTAATTTCTTGAAAAACAACCCGTGTTAATTGAATTTGCATGTTCTTATGTATATAGGGATATAATTATATTCTTTATTTTTAAACTATACAACTATGAAGCTTTTTATTACTTTATTGCTATTTATTGGCCTTGGAATATCTGACACATTTGGCCAAACAACCTATACTTGGAATGTGGGAAACGGCAGTTGGGTAACTCCCGCGAACTGGTCACCTGCTCGAAGCGCACCAGCAACGACAGACATCCTTGTATTTGATAATGTGGTTTGTACACCAACCAACCTCCCTATAGAAACCATAGGACAGTTGATATTAACCAATAATGCCAATGTAAGTTTAACATCCGCTGCGGTCAATAGGGTTTTGACTATTAGTGGAGGAACAGGGATCGACTTGGATGTACCTTCCGGATCAACCCTGCAATTGAGCAGTTCTTTAGCAAATAGAATTTCTATTGCCTTCGCAGGGACGCAAGATGCAAGCATTGCCGGATCTCTTGTAATAAATGCAAATACGGCCTTGAATAATACGTATAATGCAACCAATAGTATAACAATTGTTACCGGAATCATCACAAATAATGGAGGTGACATTACTTCAACTGCGGCAGATTTAGTCTTTTCTGCCGGGTCTAATTATGTACATCAGAGAAACGGCGGAACAATTCCAACAGCCACATGGATTACCGGAACACCAAACGCATTATGCAATGTAACTGGAATCACAACAGCAGCGGCAGGTAATACATTGCAAACCTTTGCCGATTTTACCTACAATTGTACAAGCCAAACAGCAGCAAATCTTCCTTTGTTGAGTGCAGCGGGAACAATGACGGTAGCAGGCAATTTTTCTTTACTTAGCACGGGATCTGGATCAATTGTCCTGAATCCAAATAATAATAATACAAGGACTCTTGATGTTTTGAATTATGATCAAACAGGGGGTATCATCAACCTTACTGCTGCCGGAAATGGAAATACAGTAGGAAACATAAGAGTTACAGGTACACTGAATCAAGGTGTTGGAACTACGATAAGCAATGTTTTGACTACTTCGGCAAGTTCAAGAATTATCTTTGGCGGAGCAGGAAATCAAACACCCGTTTTTGCAGGAACTTTTAGTCCAAACTTAAGTATAGAAATCAACAAAAGTAATGCGGTTGACATTGTTACGCTCCCAGCCCTAACGCTCAGACAATTTACCAATACACAAGGCGTATTTAATTTGGGATCTACGATAAATACATTTATTGTAACTGATATTTTCACATTTACAAACGGATCCATTGATATGAGCGGCAATGCGGATCATTTGCTTTATTTGCGTGGCGGTTTAAACGTTTATACTGCCGGTTTACTCATTCCCGGTAACAGCAATCAAACGGTTTATTATGATGCTGATGCTGCGCAAAATGTTTTACCCTTAACTTACAATCATCTAAATATTAGAAATCTCAACGCAGGATCTGTTACAGCAAGAATCAAAACTGCTTTAACGGGTACCATTGTTGTAAATAAAGACCTCACAGTAGAAGGTATTGGAGCTACACCCACAGTAACTTTGCAAATTGCCAGTGCAGACTTTTCTGTTCTTGGTAATACGTTCATAAATGCTTACGGTATTCTGAATGATAATGCAACTGCCGGAACAAACATTTTTGCAGGATCATTAAATCTGGCCGCAAATTCTCAATTTTTATGTACAAATAATCCTCCATTTGAGTTTCAGGGAGGTATCACAAACAATGGAACATTTACCAAATCAGGTACCGGTAGTACTACATTTTCTACAAATCCGCAAACGCTAAGTGGAAGTATATTCACATTTAGTGGAGGTGATATTATTATTAATGATCCTGCATCAATTACATTATCGACAAATTTGAGTTTTAGCGGAACAAATTTCACAAATAATAGCAATCTGGCTTCAGCTTTTAATGCAACAAGTGGTACTTTCACTTTTGCACCCAACGCTGTACAAAATATCAATGGCATTGGCACAGGAACTATCGTTTTCAATAACCTGACAATTGCCGGAGGAAGCACAAAAACAACTGAATTGCCTTTCGATGTAACTAATGACCTGTTAATTTCAACAGGAACATTGGATTTGGGAACAATTACTAAAACCATCGACATTGGAAATAATCTAACTGTAACCGGTGGATTGAATTTTGGAACAACAACTGCAAAGACTTTCAACCTAACAGGTAATTTAGCAGGAGCGGGAACTATTACAATGACCGGAGTTGGCTTGGCTCATGTTTTGAATTTGAATGGTGCAACAAATACCATTACGAACTTTACTACCACAGCTTCTTCAGGAAGCACAATCAATTACCTCAGAGCAGGTGATCAAACTGCATTTGCAAGCACAAATTACCAGAATTTAAATTTGAGTGGTTCCGGTAATAAAACATTTGCAGATAACAATGTTACTGTCAATGGATATTTAGATGTTTCAAATTCTGCGATGCTTTTTCCAACTGCAAATGCAAGAACATTTACTGTTATTGGAAATCTTTCTGGCAATGGAACCATAGATATGAGTCAAGGTAGCCGTACACATGCCTTGACCTTAGGTGGTGCTACAAACTCAATTGGAACATTGACTACAGCCGCTGTTGCAAGCACAATCACCTACAACAGGGCAGGCGATCAAACGATTTTTGGTAGTCCAAATTATAGAAACCTTACAATGAGTGGTGGAGGCAATAAATCGTTACAAGCCAATGCAAGCGTAAACGCTACATTGACCCTGACTCTTGGAAAAATACTTCTTGGTGCAAGCGATCTTACGATTACTTCAATCAATGCTGTAGGAACTCCCACTGCTACAAGTTATATTGCAACAGATGGAACAGGACAACTTAAAAAAGTCTTTGCCTCAGGTGTTACCGCTGTCTATACTTTGCCTGTAGGAGATGCCACAAACTATTCGCCTGCAAGCATTAATTTTACTGCAAATAGTACACAAAGAACCATTGGTATTCGAGTTATTGATGCAATTCATCCTGATAATGATGGTTCAACTGTGAATATTTCGAGATACTGGTCATTCACTGATGATCAGGCGGGAGTTGGTACTTATACCTATACTGCGAACTATACATATATTTCCCCTGCAGATTTAACTGGAGTTCATTCAAATCTTAGAGTTAACAGATGGAATGGCTCAGCTTGGACGCAGTACAATACTACCGGAGCTTCGCCTGTGATTACAGTTACAGGAGTTACCGAAACAACCGCACCGCTGCATAACTGCGATTTTACAGGTAGAGTAAACAGCCCAGGTACATACAACTGGAATCAAACGGATGCTACAGCAAACTGGAATACCCCAACCAATTGGACACCTGCAAGACTTTCACCCCAACCCAACGATATTTTAGTATTTGAGAATAATGGAATCACCATTGCTACCAATATTCCTACTCAAACCATTGGGCAACTTAAATTACTCAATAATTCCAATGTTAGTTTGCAATCGGCTGCTGCCGCTCAAACAATTACAATTTCTGGCGGAACATTGGGCAATGACCTTGATATTCCTTTGGGATCAACATTGCAGTTGAGCAGTATTGGAGCGAATCAAATTGGGATCGCTTTTAGCAATGCAATAAGAAATGCTTCTGTTGCAGGTACTTTGGTAGTCAATGCGAATGCAGCGTTTTCGAACAGCTATCTTGCAGCCAACAGCACTACAAATGTATCTGGAACAATCACAAACAATGGTGGTGTTATTACTTCAACTGCATTAAATTTGTTGATAAATGCAGGTGCAACTTACAATCATACCATGAATGGAGGTACTATTCCAACTGCTACCTGGAATGCCTCTTCAACTTGCAATGTTACAGGTTCTACATCAACCATGGCTGCCGGATATACGCAGAATTTTGGAAATCTGAATATCAATTGTGCTTCCCAAACCTTAGCTTTGAATGCTACACTTACTGGCGTGGTGAATATCCAAGGTGATTTATCAATATTTGGTACTTCTCCCACTTTTACTATTTCACTAACAGTTCCTAATGTAAACTTCACAGTTTCAGGAAATACAACAATTGGAGCTTATGGAATTTTAACAGATAACAGCACAACCGGAACAAATACTTTTGTGGGAAACTTTACCGTAGCTGCAAGCGGTTCGTATTCTCCAACGACGAATTCTTCCAACAATTATTTTCAGGGAAATATTACAAACAATGGCACAATCAACATAACCGCCGGTACAACTTATTTGGATAAAGCAGGAGTTCAGCTATTAACTGGTGCGCCAACGACTACGATCTTTAACAATATTGAGACTACGGCTGCCAATAACCCCACTCTGAACACAGATATAAATATCACACTGAATGGCAATTTCACTCAAAATAGCTCAAATCCTTTTACGGCTTCGGCAGGAACATTGTCTATGGCAAGAAATGCTTCTATCACAGGAACAGGAACTGGCGTGGTAAATTTCAATAATCTGACAGTAACAGCTAATACAAGAACAATCTATCGAAGTTTCAATGTAAATGGAAATTTGACTACAGTGGGTGCAATGACAGTCCCTGCTGCGGGCACATATCATTTAAATATCAATCTTGCCGGTAATTGGACTAATTCGAATGCATTCACTTTATATACCACTTCCGATACCTATTGCGATATGACCATTGGAGGTACTACGCATTCCAATACAAATACAATAATTTTTAATAATGTTACCTTCACTGGAAATACAGTAACTTGGGGTGGCGGAGCAGGAAACTTAGCATATATAAGAGGTAACTTGATTGACAATACAACAAGCTCTTTCACATCTACCGCAAATCGTTGGGACTTTTACTTAGCAGGTGCAACTCACAGAATTCAGGGAACATCGCCTGCTCCCACTACTTTATATGGTATCTATGCAGGTAATAATAATCTTAGTTATCTTGTGCTTGAGCATGATGTGATTTGCTCAAACAATTTTACAGTTAATTATGCCGCTGGGGGATATCTAAGCCTGAATGGAAATGACCTTACAATTCTTGGAAACAATACAGTGAGAAATTCTGGTGTAATCAGAGGACACCCAAATTCAGATCTTACAATCAATGGTGCGGGAAATCCAACAAGCGCATTCTATTTTGATGTTACAACATCGGGTACAACAAATATTCTTAATAATTTGACGGTTAATAGATCCGCTGGTACAATTACACTTGGTTCGCCTTTGTATGTTTGTGATGTTCTGGTTAGTCAGGGAATTCTTACTACAGCACTAAACTTATATGTAAATTGCAATTTTACTAACAATGCTTCATTTACCCAAACTGCTGGTACCACCTTTTTCAATGGAACCGGAACAATACCTGTTACTGGAACGCCTGTTTTAACTACCTTCAATCATGTAGAACTAACCAATAATAACCCAACGGTAAATACAAACATCAATTGCAATGTTACCGGCAATTTCACCCAAAACAGTTCAAATCCGTTTACAGCAACAACAGGAACAGTTACCATGTCTGGAAATGCTGCTATCACAGGAACTGGAGCAGGGCTAATAAATTTTAATAATCTCACAGTATCTTCGGGTACAAGAACCATCAACAGAAGTTTCAACGTAAATGGTAATTTAATCAATAATACTGCGCTGACAGTACCTGCAGCCGGTACATATCATTTGAATATAGACTTAGCCGGAAATTTGACGAATACAAGCGCCCTTACTCTTCAAACAACCACGGATACTTATTGCGATATAACCATTAATGGTACTACGCATTCCAATACGAATACTGTTGTTTTTAATAATGTTACCTTCACCGGAAGTACAGTAACATGGGGTGGTGGAGCTTTAAACTATGTTTATATGCGAAGTAACTTTATTGATAATACCACAACTTCTTTCACTTCTACAGGCAATCGTTGGGAGTTTTATTACACAGGTGCAACCCACAGAATTCAAGGTACTTCTCCTGCTCCCACTACATTTTTTGGTATCTATGCGGGAAATAATAATGTATCGAATCAAATTCTCGAACACGATGTAATTTGTACCAATAATATTACATTTAGTCATAATGCTGCAAGTTATTTCGATTTGAATGGTTATGATCTTACAATCAATGGTACTCATAGATTGGCATTCTCTGGAAAAATAAGGGGAAATGCAAACTCAGACCTTTACATCAATGGTTCAGGTAATTTCGCTAATCCAATTCTTTTTGATCAAACAACCCCCGGCACGACCAATGTAATTCGAAATATTGTAAACACCAGAACACCCAATAACAATACTTTACAAAGCAGTATTGTAATTCTCGGTGATTTTACAAATACAGGTGCTTTCACTCATGCTGCATCGGGTACAATTATATTCAACAAAGCAGGTGTGCAAAATATAACAGGTAGCGGTGGAACTACATCTTTCAGAGATGTTGACCTTGGCTATTTTGCTGCAAATAATAATCCTACAGTAAATTGCGATATTGATTTTACAATAAACACATCAAATCTAACACAAAATAGTTCTAATCCGTTTACTGCATCAGCAGGAACGGTTACTTTTAACAACAATGCTGCACAGCCAATAGACGGAGAAGGAGCAGGATCGGTGATATTCAATCATGTTACTTTCACAGGTGGAAATACCAAAACCATCAACCATGATATTATTACAAATGGTGCTTTGTCTGTTGTAGCAACAAATACTTTCTCTCTGCCAACAGATCGCTTATTGACCATAAATGGTAGTTTAACTAATGCCGGTACATTTACCTGTAATGCAGGTTCATCTATTGTTGTTGGCGACTTCTCCGGGTCTGAAGCAAATCTTTCTTTACCCGCATCTGTTATAGCTTTAACAAATCTTACTGTAAACCGTGCAAGCGGTGTAACCCTTAATGCTGCCCAAGTGCTTTCAGGTATATTGACCTTAACGAGCGGAAATATTATAAATGGTGCAAATACCTTAACCGTTAATAACAACGCCTTAACAGCCATTTCAGGTGGATCAGCCTCTTCATTTGTTACTGGACAATTGGCAAGAGCTATTGTTACCAACACCGGAACATACAATTTCCCCGTGGGAAGTGTTACCTACAATCCTTTTGCATTGGTTGATCCGGTTGGGACATTCACACTCAGAACCCGATTTGATGAAACAGGTGCACCCGCAGGTACAGTTGGAACAGGCGTTTATACTTTAGATAATACCAAATATTGGGAAACTTCAGTTACGGCAGGAGCACTAACTTCTACATTTATTCGGATAACACCTAATTCAATTCCTGTTGGGTATGCTATTCCGGGAATCGCAAAGTCAACTACTGCTGGTGGCATATTTACTAAAGTTAAATCAACCGCAGTCGGAAATATTATAACAAGCGAAATCGCTTTGAATTCACTAAGCTTCTTCCGCCTTGCCGATATTATTCCTTATGTTACATATTTTTCGAAAACTACCGGAGACTTAGACGACCTTACAACATGGGGCGATAACGTTGATGAATCGGGTAACGGAAACAATCCTCCCGATTTTGTTACAGACGGTCAGTTTTTTATTATCAAGAACAACTTAACCCCTACCATTGCAAACGACTGGACTGTGGGTGGAGCAGAATCCAAAGTTACGGTGGGCGATGGTGTTGCTGCGGTAAATTTTACTGTTCCTGCCACACATACTTTTAATGCTTTGGTTGATTTGGCTTTAAATGGTACTTTGACATTACAAAATACCACATTGCCTACATTGGGTTCACTTACCAATGGTACGGTGGTTTATGATCAAGCCACTGCCTTAAATATAAATACAACACCGGTTTATGGAAATCTAACCATTTCAAATGCCGGAGTAAAAAGCCAGACTGGAACATTAAATTTAACTACCGGAAAAATACTCAATATTGCATCAGGCGGTACATTAAATTGCAATACAAACCAGATTGTTTTTGGTGGCGCAGGAGGAAGCGCTGTAATTAGTGGTACAATCATTACTTCTAACGTTAATGGTTTGAATGGAGCTGCCAATACTGCTATTGCAAGTACAAATGCACCTGTCATAACCATCAATGCAGGTTCTACTATTGGCTACAGTTCTACATTACTGCAAACCATTACAGCACGTACTGACTATTCCAATGTTACCTTATCCAATGTTGGAAACAAAACATTGGCAAACAATACAACCATTGGCGGAAATCTTGATATTTCGGGTGGTCCATTGGTGCTTTCTACCAGAGCGCTTACCCTCAATGGAACAGTTTCAAACACCGGAACCATTACTGGCGACAATACTGCTTCAATCATCATTGGAAATTATGCTGCAAACTTAGGTGATTTATATTTTACTGCCGGAGCTCGCTCTTTGGCGACTATGTCTTTGAACCGACCTGGATTTACGGCAAATTTAGCAACTGACCTTCAACTGATCAACTCTCTGACTTTAACTTCGGGCGCATTGACCAGTTCTGCAATTCTGACTTTGGGCAATGCAAATACCTTTACGGTTAATAGTACAGGTGGGGTTATTCAATTAGGCACCAATGTTAATTATAATGCAACAACTTATAATGTGAACTACAACTCAGCAGCAACTTCATATACTACAGGAAGGGAGTTGCCGCCTTATGGAGCTGCCTGTTATACCGGTACTACAACAATTGCAAATACATCGGCAGTAGGTGGAGTAATCCTTTCCGATGATGTTTCCTTAAATAATTTAACAATTAATTGGCTATGCCTCTTTAATTTAAATTCACATACAGCTAAGATTTGCGGAGTCTATAACAACAACTTTACAATTACCGGAAATACGGCAAATTCTACCATTGAATTTAGCGGAACTACAGCCAAAAATTTCACCATCGGAACTTATACCGGAAATTTGTTAGATAAATTGGTTATTAGTAACACCACAAATTATGTAACCCTCACAAATAATATTAATGTAACCGACCTTACTGTAAATGGTTTGTTCCAGTATGATAATACGAATAACAGAATAATGAGTGTGTATGACGAGGTATTAATCAACCCGGGGGCTACCCTTAGAGCAGGTCAGGGTGGTACAACACCTTTTCAGTATTTAAATGTAAGAGGTAATTTTACAAACCGGGGCACATTCGATGCATTCCTTTCCGGATTCGGATATTTGACTTTAAATTTCAACGGCACAGCAGATGCAACATTCTCTTGTACTGCACCATCTACAACCGATATTTTCAGAATTCAGGTAAATAAAGGTACAGATAGAAGTCTTATACTGTATTTTAACAAGGATAATACAACTTTTTCCGTTCAGGGAGGAGCGTCCACATTATTCTATGAAACTGGAGCTTCAAACACAGGTACTTTTAAATGGATTGGCAATTCGGCATATACAGGAGGGGCATTTAATGTGTCCAACTATACCATTAATGCTAATTCTGCTTTTTGGATTGATAATCCGAATGTTACAATCACCGGACAAAACAATAGTGCTGCAGTTAATGGATTGTTGCGGCTTTCTCAGGGCATATTCAATGTTGGAACTGCAATAAATAATACAATCACAGTGAACCCAGGCGGTGAAATCTGGCTCGAAAATGGTACGATTAATACACAGGATTATTTGTATCTAAACGGAGGTACACTCAGACAAAACAACGGAACCATCAACGTAGGAGCTTTTGCCGACAGAAGACTTGTTTTCAATACAAACGGCTCACTTATTATGACGGGAGGTACAATTAACGTGGCAGGTAGAATCCGTTCCGATGCAAATATGAATTTAAACATTTCGGGTACAGCGGTTATTAATGTTCCTACAATTGGAAATACGACAATAAACGAAGAATCAATAGGTCTTCGTGGTGCGGCAAACAATATCACTATCTCAGGTGGGCAGTTCAACCTTTTGAATAGAAATACCCTCGGTACTACTGACTATTACATCAATGGAGCAACAATTAATATTACAGGTGGAACTCTGCAAATTGGTGATGCAGCTACTGCCGCCAATTTCGATTTCAGAGGAAGCGGGCATTTTCCGTCAATTGTTTTGGATAATACAAACAACTGGAAGAAGCTTATTCTGAATGGAACTACCTATGTTCATGGTGACATATTGGTGAATCCTACGGATACTTTTGATGTGAACACCCGAACACTGCAATTTAGCGGAGGCAATAATCAGACGGTAACAAACAATGGCACATTTATTTCTTCTGCCGGAAGAATTACAATGAACAAAACGGCAAATACTGCTACATTGAATTCTCCTTTGACCTTCTTGCGGGCTTCTTTCATTTCAGGCGTATTAAATACAACAGGAACAAACCTTCTTACAATATTAGGTACAGCCACAACGGATGTGGATGCAGGAACTGCCACAAGCTGGGTAAGTGGACCATTGAAAAGAACTATCCCCAACAATGCCAATGGTACATATACATTCCCTGTGGGAAGATCTGACTGGAAATTGTTTGAGTTTGTAAACATGATTACAACAGGTCTGGGTACTGCCGAAATTACTCTTGAAGCATTTGATGGAGCAACGGGCGGAACAGCCGGTTTTGGACTTAATACTTTGGATGCAAATCATTACTGGCAAGTTACAAGCAATTGGGGCACAGTAATACTCAACAAATATACAGATGTACGATTGACCGATGCAGGTATGGTGGACACCAAAGCTGTTGGACAAAGCAATACTTTAACAGGTTCTTACTATGGTAGAGATGGAATTATGGTGGGAAATTCACTTTTGTCTGTCAATCTGATAGATTATACTTTTCCTGTCAACACAACTTATTTTGCCTTGGGCGATGCTGCTACTTTGTGCGGTACGTATGCCGTAGGTAGTTCGCAACCCGAAATCAAAACGCTCAAAGATGTTGCTGATCGCTTAAATTACTACCGTCTGACTTGTGATTGTATCTTTGAGTTACAAAATGATTATGATGGAACTCAGCCCAATGAGACTTTCCCAATAGAAATAAAACAATATTCCTCTTATGCAGGTACATGGAATGTTACCATAAGACCCGATGCAGGCGTTAGTATGCGCAATACAATTGGGAATCCCGGAAACGGTTTTGCACTGATCAGCCTCAATGATGCCGACCGCATTACTTTCGATGGTCGCCAGGATGGAACCGGAGCTATGGCTTGGACAATCACAAATACAAACAACACTACTTTCTATAGTCCTACCATTGAACTGCTCAACGATGCCATAGATGACACAATCCGATATATGACTTTGGAATGTTCATCTGCTGATACTATGTCTGCCAATATTGCATTGCAGGGAACAACAGGTACAAACGGAAACGATAACCTGATTGTGGACAATTCAATACTCAGAGGATATGGCGCATTTACCCCTACCAATGTTATATATAGTCGGGGTACTACGGGTGCTTTGAATTCGGGTATTAAAATTACCAACAACCGTATTTATGATTATTTCAATAGTGCAAGAAATTCGAATGGTATCTTTGTTTATTCAAATTCTACTGCATGGACAATTACTGGAAACCGTTTTTATCAAACAGCGCAACGTACTTTTGCAGGAAACTGGAGAAATGCTGCCGTTTACTTTAACGACATCAATTCTTCGGGTATTAACATCAGCAATAATATTATTGGTTATGCCAATGAAACAGGCACAGGATATACCGATCTGACAGGATCAAGAGGTAGTTTCACAGGTATTTATCTGAATACTTCTACTGCCTCAGTTTCTAATATTATGTCCAATACGGTCAGCAATATTTTATTAAATACCAATAACACATCCGGCGACGTATTCACAGGCATTATTGTTGCAAACGGAAGGGTTGACATAGGCGCAGCAGGAACCGGCAATACAATAGGAACAACAGGTGCAGTGGTTACCTATCCAATTCAGATTACAAAAGATGGATGGGGTGGACGTGCCAATGGTATTTCTGTTTATTCCAATAGTACCGTAAACATGCGCTACAATAATATCGGAGGCATTGAAACACTGGGCGATTCCCTGCTGCTTGCCGGTATAACAAGCAGTAGCGGATGGGGAACTCTGAACATTACAAATAACCAAATTGGTAGCCAAACACAATCCCACAGTTTCAAGATGGGAAATCTCGGCGATCCCAATCGAGTTTATTTTATTGGTTTATATGTTGCCGATGCAGGAACTGCAACCATTGAAGACAATACCATTTCCAATCTTACATCCTATGGCAGGCATGGGGAAAGCAGAAACAGAGCGATATACAGCAATGGAATAGATAACTGGACTTATATTAGAAGAAATCAAATATACGAACTCCGATCCTATAATGATGGTGGAGGAACAACTTACGATTCTCCGATTGTAGGAATAACGCAATTTTCGCAAAACTCATGGCAGCAGATTTCAAACAACCACATATATAACCTGAGAGTTCTTTCGGCTGGTGGCGATGGAATTTTAGGTATATTCTACAGAGCAAACAACAGTATTAATACAAATCTGGTTTCCGCTAATAATATTCATAGCTTTGAGGCTCCCGTTGATGCACTTTTGGGAGGTATCGAAATTGACAATAATACAGCGGCAACAATTTCAAACAATATGATTGCTTTGGGTATAAGACCCGATGGTACAGATGAATCAAATTCTATGACCATCAGGGGTATTTACAATACTGCTACATTGGGTTGCAATTTTTATTTCAATAGTGTTTATATTGGTGGCGATGTTCCCCTTGTATCGAACAGGAGTACTTATGCTTTTTATAAAAATAATACAACGCCGGATCCTGACAATATTTTGAATAATATTTTCGTCAATGAAAGGACAACAGCAGGAGGAACAGGTAAAAATTATGCCATAGTTGTATCCGCAATTACAAGTGTTGTGAGTGATTACAACATCTTTAAATCAGGTAGCGGTAGTGTTCTGGCAAATACCGAAGGTGTGGACAGAACCGATATGCAACAACTGCGTTTCTTCTGGCCCAATCAAAACCTTTATTCAGGTGAGATTCTTCCAACCGAAGCGTTGAATCCCTTTGTGAACCCGACTGGCGATTACCTCAGTGTGGATTTGCACCTTAAAGCACAAAACTCTGCTGAAGGTATGGGTACAAATATTGCATCCATTACAACTGATTTTGACGGACAAACCAGAAATACACTTACACCTGTAGATATAGGCGCAGATGCAGCCAATACTGCCATCACCAATGCTGAAGATATATATTCTCCATTAATATCCTTCACAGATATTCCTAACCAGTTTATTTTGGATCCTGATCCTGTGGTAACAGTTACTTTTGTGGACAAAGGCCCTGCAACGGGAGGATTAAGTCTGATTGCAAATCAACCCCGTCTTTATTATCGGAAGGTGGTTCCTGTAGGACAGCAAGCCTGGGATCTGGCAAGATTTGCACAAGGTACTTCACCCACGGGTACGTCCCTAAGCAGTTCATGGACTTTTACCATTCCAAGGGCAAGCTTAGTTCCGATTTCGGGTAACGATATTATTGAATACTATTTTGTAGCGCAGGATATGGCAACTTCGCGTGCGGGCGGTCCTAATGTTTGGTATTCTACCTACAATCAAGATCTGGCCGAACATGCTTCGGTATCTACTGTAACTAATTTTCCTGATGACTTGACGCCGCTGCATACTTTTGCATACTATGGCAGTTTATCTGATACAGTGCGCATCGGAGCAGGTGGCGATTATATGACTCTTACAGGAGCAGGCGGTTTGTTCCAGGTATTTAATACCGTGGAAGTGGATACAAGCGTTGTGGCAGTCATTATTAATAATATAACAGAACCGGGAACTTATGGCTTGAATCAATGGGCAGAAGAGGATATAGCAGATCCGGGATATGATGCACCGCACTTCCTGAAAATTGTTCCTGATGGTATTGCCCCAAGAACACTTTCTACTGCGGCTGCCGTTGAAATGATTCGCCTGAATGGCGCACAAAGGGTGGTATTCGATGGAAATGTTGGCGGAGCAAGACAATTGACTATTCAATCTTCCGGCATCAATTACTCTACCTTCTTTATTACGAATGATACGAAAAATGATACCATCCGGAATTGCATCATCAAAGGAAACACAACCAACGTTGCCAAGGGGGTTATGTGGTTTGGAAATGGAACAAGTTCGGGCAACTCGAAAATTGTTCTCGAAAATAATTTGATGACCAAAAATACAACAAGACCACGCGCATTGATTACTGCATTCGGGAATAACATCCCCAATGATTCTATCACCATTAAAAACTGCGAGTTTTCTAACTTCTTGAATTATGCAATAGAACTCACAAATGCAAATACAGGAAGTACGGGTAATTATTGGACTATCACCGACAATAGTTTTTATTATACTGACGGAGTTGATCCGGGTGGAAACCAATTCTCAATCTTTGCGCAAAGAGGTAGTGGTCATAATATTTCACGAAACCACATTGGAGGAACAGCAGCCCTTTGTGGAGGCACACCCTGGACACATCCTGCGGGAAGAGGATTTAATGGTATTTATCTCAGCCTGCAAACAACATACCCTTCAAGAATAGATAGCAACAGAATAGAAAATATCAGCTTATTGGGTGGAAATAATTTCCGCGGTATCTATACAAGTACTGGAAGTTATTCTTCTGTTTCGAGCAATAGCATTGGCCATTATTCAACAGCCAATAGTATTTATTCTAATTTCAACAGATTTGAAGCAATCGAAATCAATTCCTCAAATTCTGCTGTCAATGTTCAAAATAACCTGATTTCAAACATCAATTTTAACAACAATTCAACAGATTATTTCAAGGCTATTCGATTTGGCGGAACAACGGCTGCAACAAATACCATTTCGGGAAATATCATTAAAGATATAAACCTTAGTACGAAAACGAGTTATTACGAATTCTACGGGATAGACGTTGCTGATGGATTGATCAATATGAACAATAATACAATTGGTAGTTCCACAACGGCAAACAGTATTGTTATCGGATTGAATTATTCTCCCAGTCAGCAGACCAATTATGGCATTCGTTTCAATAGTAACGCAACTGGCAATAGAATCAGCAATAATACATTGTCCAATATAAAATTGAATGGTACTTGCGGTATTGAAATGATTTCGGTAGGTAGTGCAGGAGATGGTATTTCAAACAGAATTACCAATAATACAATCAACAATATTGATATGGTTGCAGGAATTCGAAGCTATTTCAGGGGAGTGTTGTTTAGTGGTAATGGATCGGGAAATATTAGTTCCAATACAATAACCAATATTACCAACCCGGGAAGTGTCAATAATATTCTGATTTATTTGAACTCCAACAGTGCTTTGGCTGATACGATTTCGAATAACCAAATCAGCAATTTTACTGCATCCGGAGATTCCTACACAGTAGGTGTGGATGTGGCTAATGGCAGCAATTCAAATCCTTTCATGATTGAAAACAACTCTATGCAAAACATTCAGTTAACAAACTCTGGTGCGAACACCTATTTCAGAGGATTCAGAATTAATGAATGTGTTCCCTATTTAAGAAATAATTTGATTGATAATCATACCGTTAATGGCACGAATGTAAATACCTACAATGCAATTGTATTCGATAACAATCGGGGTGCATTCGATATTTCAAATAACACAATCACAGGGTTAAGCTCCACCGGATCGGGTATATTCAGAGGAATTTCAATGCCTTCTGCGGCAATAAACACCTTGGGAAGTATTGCGAACAATATCATTCAAAATTTCAGTATCAATAATGCAGCGGCTTCCTTTGATGGAATTTATATGAATGCAGGCAGAGCTAATATCACTGCCAATACAATTGGACACGCAAGTACAGCCAATAGCATTTTGCTAACAGGTGGACCTGTGAATGCCATCAATATAGGTGTTGGAGTTGGAAGCAGGATTGATATTTCGAACAATCTGATTGCAAATATTTCAGCTAATTCTACTGGTGCAACCAATTATATTGCGGGTATTTCACACAATAGCACAGGGGGTGCTGGAGGCGGTAATATTTCAGGAAACCAAATTTACAATCTCTCTACAGGCTCCACAAATATTACTTTTACTAATGGATTGTTCTCTGCTACCGGAATTCTTTTGAATAATAGTGTTTCTACATTGGCATCCATTGTTCAGAATAATATTATCCACGATTTAGTTTCAACGGGCAATGCAGCAACGCTTGTCTGTGGTATTTCGGAAAACTATGCAACCGTTACTTTCTCGGCAAATCAAATTTGGAATTTGCGCAATACTTCATCCAATGCCGGTGCTGCTGTTGTGGGGCTTGCACTCCAATTGCAAAATGCAGCAAACAATACCAACAATAATATGATAGCACTGGGACAAGACGGCGAGAATCCTATATACAGAGGTATATGGTTTAGAACCGCCAATGCACAAACCAAGAATATGTACTACAATACAGTAGCCATTCGGGGTAACAGCACAGGAGCAAACAATTCTTATGCCTTGATCCGAGAAAATGTTGCTGTTCCGATGAATATCATCAACAACAACTTTGCGAACCAACGAACTGGCTCAGGAACACACTATGCCATTGCAAGAGTGGGTGGAACAGCTTCTACTTTGACTTCAAACTATAACAACCTTTATGCAGCTAATGCAAACAACATTGGATACTGGAACGCTTCTAACCGCACTTTTGCACAATGGCAAACTTCTTCGGTCAATGATGCAAATAGCGTTACATGGAATGCCAACTTCATAGATGCTGCCAACGGTAACCTCCGTTTAGCGCCCGAAAACAACTGCGCATTGAACGGTAGAGCTTCTATTATTGCCATTACCTCTGATTTTGATGCACCAGCAGTTCGCGAAGGTTTGCCCGGAAGACCAGACATAGGCGCTGATGAGTTTTCGCCAAACGGTGGAAACATCGCCGATACCTGGATGGGATATACCAATACAGCGTGGGAAACCGGATCAAACTGGGCTTGTGACATTGTGCCAATCAACACAACCGATGTTAGCATCCCCAATCAAATCAACGATCCTATCGTGAACGGACCTGCATTGGCAGTTTGCCACAACATGGCAGTTGACAATCTTGCCGTTTTAACCGTTCAAAGTGGTCAAGCATTAACGGTTGAAGGCGATCTTGCATTGAATGGAAGTATAAGCCTTGAAGCCCCACAAAACTCAGGAGCGTGCGGATCATTGATTACCCTTGGTAGTGTAAGCGGAACGGGTGCAGGAACATTAAAAAGGTTTATTCCAACTTTGGAATACCACTATGTTTCATCACCTGTGAACTCTGCTAACAGCGATATGTTTACCAAGGCTGCTACCAGCAAGAATCCTAACTTCTATCAATACATGGAAAATTATGATAATCCAACTAACTCCATTTTATGGAATGACTATAACGGTGCTTGGGATAAAGTAGGCGAAAGCATCGCAGAACCTTTGGTTGTAGGTAAGGGATACGCAAATTACTTCAATCAGTATTATACTTATAACTTTACGGGTATGTTCAATACAGGCGATTACAATATTCCTGTTACCTATACAAGCAATGATAACGTGCCCAGAGATGGCTGGAATTTAATCGGTAACCCCTACCCTTCTGCTATTGATTGGGATTTGGTTCCTCCTGCCAATAAATCCAACATCGATAATGTTATTTATTTCTGGGATCAGGATCACATCACAGGTGTACAACGTTATGTTTATTATGGTAGTGGAACAACCTACGGTGACGGATCTTCTATCCCCCCCGTGGTTTTAAATAGCTCTGCAACACCTGGACATATTCCTGCTGCGCAAGGTTTCTTTGTTCATGCAAATAACAATGGAAATGTCACTATCAATAATTCAGCAAGAGTACACAGCACTCAAGTATTCTGGAAAGACGCTCCGATAATCGAATATAGTTATCTAAAGCTAAAAGCGACAAATAGCAGCAATGAAAACCTGAATGATGAGTTCATGATTCGCTTCCTGAATGATGCAACGGCAGAATTCGACAGTAAATTTGACGGTTTCAAGATGTTTTCTGAATCAGTAGGATTACCACAAATGTATTCGATCACGCCTGAGAAGACAAACTTATCGATCAATACACTACCAGCCATAAAAGATGAGTTGGTGATACCTTTGGGACTCAATGTTGCAGAAGGATCTTATAAAGTTGATTTCAGCGATATTCAACTTCCGACAGGCAAATTTGCTTATTTGGAAGATTTAACACAAAGAACACGTACAGAGATTTCGAATGGTGGAAATTATAGTTTCGAATATGCAGGTGGTGATGTTCAAAACCGCTTTAGAATAGTTTTCGCTGAACATGAAATGGAAGAAACCGACAATCTGGTGATGGATAATTCTGTTCATGTATGGTCGTTTGGCAAAGACATCATGGTAAATATATTTAGTCAGGATGCCATAGACGCACGTGTTGATATTCTGGATCTAAACGGAAAAATCGTTCAGGTCGAAAACATGAATTCGCCCTACAAAACCATTCATGTAAACCGCAACACAGGAATATACCTGATACGCATACTTTATAATGATAAATTCCACACACAAAAGCTAATATTGACGGAATGGTGATAAAAAATCGTTTTCCCGGCCATTTATGGCCGGGAGATCTGTCATTTATTTCGGACAACGAATTATTTCAGGAGTTCTGAAATATCAAATTGTTATATGGTTATCTGTTTCTTAGGTCATTTGTTCCGAAATTGTGTGTGAAGATGCCCTATATTGTGTGTGCATAGACC